>Ga0302186_10001906_pt1 | contig 16575 bp, 17 predicted proteins | sample II_Bog_E1_2_FD_198782 | JGI IMG/M metagenome (GOLD analysis project Ga0302186, IMG submission 198782) | Peat permafrost microbial communities from Stordalen Mire near Abisko, Sweden - II_Bog_E1_1 | ecosystem: Environmental > Terrestrial > Soil > Wetlands > Peat | place: Sweden: Abisko... | reverse complement strand
TTATTTAAAAATAATAAAAACTAATTAAAATGAAATTTTTAATTAAATTTATAAATTTAAAAGTTAAAAAATTTATTTTATTTAAAAAAAAAAAACAATCTAATTATTTTTTTTTCTTCCGTTTCCCAAAAATTCAGAATTAATCAGAAAAACATTTTTATTTTTCCCAATATAAATTCAATATTATCAAATTATAAAGCAAAAGAAAATGAAGTTCGCTTCAAAATATACTTATTTCAACCAACGAAAAAAAGAACCCGAAAACAAAAAAGCTAATGTTCTCCGGAAAGAAAAAAAAATGATGGTTGATGAAGAAGAGTTATTTAAGACAGATGTGAATGTGATGTCGATTGGTTTTGCTTTTTTAAATGAAGCCCAAAAAAACTTGGGAACAGGTGACGCAGCTTTTTGTTCGAATTGCAAAGCTGCCTTGAATTCTTTCAGCAAGTTAATGACCAAAGAAGAGTATTTATTAAGAGTTCAAGGTGAAGGAAAAAGCCAAAAGATGAAAGAAGAAGAAGAAGAAGAAGAAAAGAAATTGGAAAGTAATAAAATAGAGCCTATTGGTAAGATTCATCAAGACTTTGTTGAACTAAAACCAAATGAAAGAGTATGGATTTGTGAATTTTGTGAAAAGCAGAATAAGTTCATACTTGAGGAGGAAGAGATCCCAAAGAAAAATGACATGATTTATATAATTGAGAGCAAGAATCAAGGTTTACAATAATTTTTGCTATGTGTAAATTATTACTTAGGAGGGGAAAAAAAATTAGATAAAGATAGCGATATTTCCATTATTTTATGTGTTGATAACAGCGGGAGCATGAGCATCACGACGGCGGTGAAATGCAAAATGAATTTGAAACATGGGCTTACCGAAGATGAATATAAAATGTTAAAAGATTTCATTGAGCCAGGAGCGGAAAAATTTCAACACTTGCCTTCACAAAAAAATAAAAATGTGAGTTGGATTTCCAGAAAGCAATGTGTTTTAGCAGCCATTGAGACCCAGCTCAATGAAATGAAAATCACTCACCCTAATCGAAAGGTTGGTTTAATTACTTTTAACAATGATGTGGCGATCATTGGAGATGGCAAAGGTGAGCCCAAATTCATTGCGGGAGACAAATTGAACAAATATAAGGTTTTCTTGATTTTCTAAATGTTATCAAATTTTAATTCGGTAATGATAGGAAATTGTGGAGAGTGCAGTTTTGTGTTCTGAGTCGTTAATGAAAGAGCCACTCAAAAATTCCAGTCAGACTTTGATTGATCAATTCAACCGTTTAGAAGAAGGAGGAAAAACTTCATTAGGACCAGCATTATTGGCATCAGTCGCCTTGGCTTCTACCGGGAACCAAGGATCAATGGTTGTGATTTGCACCGATGGGTTGGCAAATGTTGGTTTGGGAAGCTTGGATCTTGAAAATGAACTCGAAGAATCCAGAAAATTTTATGAAGAAGTCAGCAAATTCGCCCAAGAACACAACATCAACATTTCTGTCATCACCATAAAAGGAGAAGGCTGCAAAGTGGAAACTTTGGGAAAGTTGGCTGATGATACCAATGGAAATGTGACCAGAGTTAATCCTGATGAGATTTCTCAAGATTTTTCAGGAATTCTCAAGGATGAAATTGTAGCAACTAATGTAGATTTGGAAATCAGATTACATAAAGGATTAAAATTCTGTAATGAAGATCAATTGAATTTAAGTGAAGATGGATCATTGCTCAAAAGAAGAATTGGCAATGCAACCATAAATACAGAAGTAATTTATCATTACTTTTCATTTTGTTTATTTTTTATTATATTAGGTGGCCTTCCAATATGAGATCAAAGGAGAAGATGAGTTGAAACAAATGAATATTGATATAGAAAAAGCTTTGGAAGTTCCCTTTCAAGCTCAAATTCACTATGTGACTCCTGAGGGGCATAAATGTATGCGAGTGATTACACAAGTCCAAAAAATCACAAAAAATAAAGATCTAGCAGAGAAAAATGCAGATGTTAAAATCTTGCATTTTGCCGCGGCTCAAAAAAGCTCCAATTGGGCTCAAATGGGAGAATATGAAGTTTCTAGGAAATTTAATAAAAATTGGGCCAACTATTTGGAGATGAATGAAAATCTCAATATGGATGAAGACAATTTCCGAAATAACATAGAAATGCAAAAAAAACAAAAAGTTTTAAGGGGCGCGATAGTGAAAAAGGAGAAAAAAAGAGAAAAAGAAAGCGGAATTCAAAGTGATAGTGATGATGAGAAGGAGAAGAAAATAATTAGAAAGAAAGAAGAAAACGAAAGTGACGAAGATAAAACAATCCAAAAGAAAAAAAAAGCAACAAAAAACCCTCAAAAAAAAGAAGCTAAAGTTAAGGAAGCTCATATTGAGAAAAAACCGAAAAAACAAGCAATGATGCTTTCGAAAGTTGTCGAAAAAGATGAAAAGGAAGAGGCACTGAGCAAAAAAATTGGGAAAAAGAAAGTAAAGAGAGAGCTTTCGTGTTCAAGTGGTTCAGAGAAAATGGTTAACAGTGAAGATGAGGGAGAAACTTTTATTTACAAAATGAAAAAAGGGATGAAATAAGGATATTAATAAAATAGAAAAAAATGAATTAAAACACAATAGAAAAAAATCTCAAAAATTACGGTAATAACAAAATATTAACAAAAAATTGCCTTATTTTTTATTACTGGTTACCTCTGTCAGGTCAAACTTTTAAGAGAAAGCTTTCGTGTTCTAATGGTGATGAACAGTGAAGATGAGGGAGAAACTTTTATTTACAAAATGAAAAAAGAGATGAAATAATAAGGATATTAATAAGCAATAAAAAATGAATTACAATAAAAAACTCAAAATATTAATAAAAAACAATTAACCCCTTGCAATATTGTTGATTACCTGTGATCTCCTTACCCTTGTTGTCAAGGTCAAATTTTCAAATATCCACTGTTTTTTTTTTTTAAATGATAATTTTTCATTCAAAACAAGACTGAAAAAATGAAGCTTTTCAGAAGATTAAATTTGAATTTGAAAAAACTATTATTTCGGAGTTTATTTTTATTATAAAAACGATAATTCATAAACGAAAAACGAACAGTCTGTCTTAATTCAAAGCCTCTCTCTTTAACATGGCTTTTAAATTTCATATAAAAATTCTTCAAAATGTTCAAGCAATCACTCATTCTTTCAGCCTTTTTCATTATAGCACTTTTAGCGGATTGTCCCACTCAATACCCATACAGTCCTCAAAACGGAGTCTTTGGAGGTGGTTCTTGGCAATTTTGGTGCAGCGATTGGAGTTTAGCCCAACCAGGTAATGGAGCCGTTTCATTTAATGCCACAGGAAATGATCTTTATGTTGGTCTTTTCGACGCTCCAGGCACTAAAGTCTTTAAATATGCCCTGGTCATTGCAGGTTGGAGCAACACCCAAATCAAGCTTTATGAAAATGGTGTCTTTAGCAATGAACTCTCCACAGCCAATTTCAACGTTCCTAGCACTGATATCCCAAATTCCTATATCATAACATTCAGCAAAAGCGCCATCACAGTCTCATTCAATGGGAATATCGTCTTCAGTTATGTTGACCCCCATTTCACGAGTCAAGCCGGCAATGCTCAATATATTTCCCTTTCTCAATATGGAAGCAACGTGGCTCTCTATAAAAATTGCCCAACTTATCCTTATTCGCCCAGAAATGGAGTTTTTAGCGGAGGCAATTGGGAATATTTCTGCCCGGATTGGAATCTGACTGCACCAGCTGATGGCAATATTACTTTCTCTGCCACAGGAAATGATTTGTATGTCGGTCTGTTTGATACAGTGTACACCAAAACCTTCAAATACGCTTTTACTTGTGGTAGTTCGGGTAATTCAAATGTGAAACTTTATAAAAATGGGAATTTTAACACTGCGATCGCCAGTGCAAACTTTGCCGTCCCTGTTGTTGACGTCCCAAACTTCTACAAATTAGTTTTCAGCAAAAGCCAGAAAACAATATCATTTTACTTTAATGATCAATTGGCTTTAAGCTATGTCGATAGCAACTATTTAACACAAGCAGGAACTGCACAATTCATCTCAGTGTCCCAATATGGTAGCAATGTGGTGATCTACAAAAACTGCCCTACTTATCCTTACAATCCCAGAAATGGAGTCTTCTCTGGTGGCTATTGGGAATATTACTGCAACGATTGGAAACTCCCGGTCAATGGCAGTGGTATCGTTAATTTCCAAGCCATGGGAAATGACATTTACATCGGTTTGTTTGATAGCATAAATACCAAGGTCTTCAAATATGCGATAATTTTGGCTGGATGGAGCAATTCCGAACTCGCTGTTTACAAAAATGGGGATTTCAATACTCAATATTTAACAATGCAAGTCAATGTTTCAAATGTCACTGTCTATAACAATTACTCTGTGGGCTTTAGCGCCAACAAATCATCAGTGGTGATGTATAGAAATGGAAAACTATTGTTTGGTTTCGGAGACCCAACCTATAACGCACCAAATTCCAGATGGATTTCGCTGTCACAATATTCCAGTAATGTATGGGTCCAAAATGTTTCTTCCAACTCAGTTTGCTCTCCAATCCCTTCCTTCACCCAATTCTCCAACCACATGAGTTTATTCGCACAAATGGAAGGAGGATGCCCAGCAGATGATGGTCACAAGAATGGAACTACTAACAACAATGCTTTGTTAGTTCAGAACAAGCTCCGGAAAAATAAAAAAGAAAATATTAACTAAAATTAGAATCAAAAAAATTAAATTGTTTTTTGCTAACAGATTTTTTTTTTTATTTAAGGATGAGAAGACCTTCGCAATCAGAATTAGAATTATTAAATTTTATGAATTTTTTAAAAATTTTGAATTTTTTTGAAATTTAAATAAATGATATTTTTTTTTTTTTTTTTTTATAAAACACAAATATAAGGGAGTGTAAAATTATATTAATTAAATTTTAAATTAATCCTACGATTCATTTTTTTTTTTTTTTTTAATTTATGGGGTCGTCCCATAGAATGGAATTAAATTTTTAGATTTAATCAAAAGCTTGTGCTTGAAATTTGCATTTTCAAAAACTAAAAATTAGAGAAAAGTTTTCACAAATTTAAGGAATATGATGCAAAAAATTAAAAATCAAAAGAAAAAAAATTAAAAAAAAAATGACAACTTTGCAACCACTTTTTGAACGAAATCAGGAAGCAACAGTCTATGTTGGAAATTTAGATCAAAAGCTAAATGAGGAACTTTTATGGGAGTTGTTTGTTCAATGTGGTCCTGTTGTCACAATACACATGCCGAGAGATAAAATCACAAATGAACATCAAGTTTTTTTTTCTTTCTCTCTTTTTCAAGATTTCTTCATTTAGGGTTATGGTTTTGTGGAATTCAGATCTGAAGAGGATGCAGATTACGCCATAAAAATAATGCATATGATCAAATTATATGGCAAACCAATAAAAGTAAATAAAGCCTCCCAAGACAAAAGAACTCAAGAAGTGGGAGCCAATTTGTTTATTGGTAATTTAGATCCTGAAGTTGATGAAAAAATGCTTTACGATACTTTTTCAAGTTTTGGAATGATTCTTTCAACAAAAGTAATTTTCTCTTCCAACCCCCTCAATAATGATTTCTCGAATAATATTTATTAAAAAAAAAAAGATTATGAGAGATCCAGAAAGTGGAACTTCGAAGGGGTACGGCTTTGTGAGTTATGATAATTTTGATTCCTCTGACACAGCTATGAATTCCATGAATGGTTTTTTATATTTTGAAAGAGATTTTAAGTTATGATTTCAAAAAAAAAGGCCAATATTTTTGCAATCGCATAATTCATGTATCCTATGCTTACAAAAGGGACACCAAAGGGGAAAGGCATGGAAGTGCAGCAGGTATGATTTTAATTGACATCGTAATAAATAATAAAAATTATACAGAAAGGTTATTGGCTGCAAATAGACCTATTAATAGTCGAGTTGTCGCTCCACCTATGTTTACTCCTCAAATGAATCCAGAATTTAATAATAATTATCAGCAACAACCCACACTACAGTAAAAATTCCAATGTTTTTTCTAAAGTTTGATCATTTCATAATTTGTTAGCATGCCTCCTGCACTTTTTCAACCAACTCAGATGAATGGCATGGGGATGATGCCTCCTAAAAATATGGGTATGCCTCCTATGATGAACCCAATGGGCGCAGGTCAATTTGGAATGAAACCACCACCATTTCCAGGCATCATTATAACATTTAAACTGTTATTAAATTAATTATTCTCTTTTAGGAAATATTCCAATGAATATGCCTCCATTACCAAATTTACCTGGAAATTTATGAGACACCTCCAGATATAATTGCTAATAGTTAGTTTAGAAAAAATTGATGTATTTTGAAAATTTGATCTTCAAATTATAATAAAATAAAAAGTTTTTCAATCACATTATTTTGGAAAATGTTATTTTAACGAAATGTCAAATAAAATTTAAAAAAATCCTTCTTTTGGCTCAAAAGTTAAATTTCGCGGCGTCATCAATTTCACCAATCCTAAAAACATTAAAGATTTATTGATCTTCAAATCTGTTTCCCCGCCAATCGAAAACTTGGAACTTGGCGAAGTCGGCCTCAAAAAATTCATCTAAAACAAAAAATAACCATAACTTTTAATTAAATATTCAAACTTTCTGATCTATGGAAGTGGAAAAATGACTGGATTTTCTGCTGAAAAGAGCAGGTGAAGACATTCTATTAGGAAGTTCGCTTTCTTTGGAGTTCAATTTGAGCATTTTCAAATTCCAAAATTTTTTTTTCGTTGTAATTTTTTCACTTTCTTTTTCTGCAATTTCGACTCTCTGGTGCACTGTCTTGTTTTTCAGAGCATTATCGAAATTGTTGTTTGATTTTAGATTGGATTTTTTGGTTGAAAAAATTGAAGAAGTGGTGCTGTCATTAATGTTGCTTTGGTTTTTTTCATTGGTTTCTTGACTTAATCTATCTTTCAATTGAGGTTCGTTGTTTTTTTTCTCTTCAGGTTTCCTTTTTTCCACAATTTCATCAATGCTGGTTTTTTGATCATTATGGTCATTTGACTTCCCTTTTTCTTTTTTAGTGTCAGAAATTGAAATGATTTCCTGTTTCTTGATAAATTTCTCATCTACTTTCTTTACTTCAGGGTCATGAAAAGTTTGTGATCTCAGATCTTTTTCCTTCAAAGATGGGGTCTGTTTCATTTCTTCGTTTTTAAGTTTGATTGGTTCCGGTCTGAGAACAGCTGATTTCACCTTAATAACTTCAATTTTGCCTCGTGGAGTTGCAATCGTTTTTTCTTCTTGTAATGATTTTTCTGGTAAATTTTGTGTTGGGATTTTTTTCGCCACTGGTTTTTTTATCAAAATATTATTTTCCCTTGTTTGGTCTATTGTCTTTTGGGTTTCTTCCTCTTTCACCTTTGAGGTGGCATTTTTTAGGATTTCATCCTTTTTCAGGTTGATTGCTAAACTTTTAATTTCTTTTTTATTGACATTATTATTTTCCGGGATTTTATTGATTTCCTGCTCCAGACCTTTACTTTTGTTTTTCTCATTTTCTTTCTTTTCATTTGGTTTTTTTGCGGGTGAAGATTTAAGTATATCTTTTTCATTTGATATTAATGTGAGACTTTTTTCTTCCAAATTTATTTGAGCAACATGAGCAGTACTTTTCCTCTCTATGGGTTTTCCTTTCTCCTCTATCACTAATGATTTAGTCATAAACTTATCATTTTCTTCCTCATTGGCTTTTCTTATTTTTTCTTCTGTATCATCTATTTTTGTGGTCTTCATCATTGATTCCTGCTTTCCTTTTCTAGTTGTTTCTTTTAAATTTTGCCTTGTTTTTGAATCTCCGATTTTTTCAGATGACCTTATTTCTTCATTTGTTAATGGTTTTTCTTTGGGTTCATTTTTTTCATAAATGCTTTTTACCGTTGAATTTTGCAAGTTGGCTGTATTTTTACCCTGAGTTTCAATTTTTTTTGGAGTGGTGAAATTTTCTTTTGATTGAAATTTTTTATTACTGGCATTAAGGTTGAGAATTTTCTCTTCTTTAGCTTCTTGTTTGGGAGGAGTTGTCAGATCTTTATTTAAAACTTTTTGTTTTTCGCCTGCCAATGATTTATTCGATTCCAGAATTAATTCATCATTTTTTTCATTTGGTTTTGGTATTGTTTTATTTTTCAAACCTATTATCTTTTTATTGCTATCATTTAGTTTATTAGTGAGAACTTCTTCTGCTTTTTTCTCTGAATTTTTTAATGAAGATTCACTCTCATTTGAATTTATTTTTTTAATTGAATTTTTTTGTGGTTTTTCCAGAATTTCTATATTTTCTTGCTCATTGACGAATTTTTCATCAATGTTTTCAGGTTGTTCTTCTTTTTTATTCAATGAATGTTCATATTTAGAGGAAGTAACTCTTTTATGCTTTTTTTGTTGGCTTTCCAGTTTTTTATTTTTTTCTTCTTGTTTCATGGCTTCTTCCTTGAAATTAATTTCAATTTTTTGGTTTTCGTCTGCCATTTTTTCAACTGCTTCTTTTTTAGAATTTATAGACTGGGTCTTCATTCTTGAAGGGAGGACTGGTTTTTTTTCGACAGTTTTTTTCGACTCGGATTCAGCAGGAACTGGAATTTTTTCAATGGAGTTCTCATTTTTTTTTTCATTATTATTTTCCTTGATTTTTTCAATATTTTTCTCCTTGATTTTTTCGTTGCTTTTTTGATTATTTTTTTCATTGTACTTTTCATTGTTTTTTTCAATGTTTTTTCCTGTGTTTTTGTCGATGCTTTTTTCAATACCTTTTTTTACAATTTTTTTTTCGATGTTTTTTTCTGTGTTTTTTTCTAAATCTTTTTCTATGGTTTTTTCAAGACTTTTGACAAGGCTTTCGCTACTTTTCTCGGTAATTTTTTCAATTTTAATGGCTTTATCTTTGCTTTTCTTTTGACTATTGTTTTCCTTTGTTTCGTCATTGAAAAAGTTGTTTGTTTTGATAGGAATTTCAAAGTTTTCTACGATTTTTATCTGATCAGGATTTTTTTTGCTTTCATTAGTTTTTTCCTCAAAATTTGAAATTTTATTATCAAAAAATTGATGTTCTTTGTTTGGACTTTTTGTGTCAGATGACCTTTCTGAATTATCATTTATCAGATCTGTGAATTTCTTTTCTTTATTGCTATTGATTTTCATCACCCCTTTCAAATTTCTATTTTTCTCCTTATAATTCGCATTCAATAACAGTTTTGAATCATGCTCAAGATCATGATCTGAGTCCTCTTCATTTCCTCCTTTTGCCTTAAAATCCTCATCTTTTCTATTTTCACTCATGGTAATTTTAATAGCAGGAGTGACCGTCTCATATCTATTCAAAGGGGTGCTATTCTTTTTAACTGTAGTTCGTGGGGCTGTTTTTTTCACAATTTTATCATCTATATGAAGTGGACTATTAACTCCGACGTCCGGATTGTCCAGCCAAAAAATTGTTATTTGGCTTTCTCGATCACCTTGAATACTAGAAAGATCAAAATCCAGATCTTCAAGAGGATGTTTGGCTGGAGAATTCCTTCGGAGGGAAGATTCATCAAGGAAATTGTACTCTGGTAAACAATCAATGCTTAACATTCGATTTGCCTTGTTGCAAAATTCCAATTCTTCTTCTTCATGTTTACCAAGGAAAACTAAAAACTTTTAAAAAAATTGAAAAATGGGGAGAGGGTACTGTTTTTTTGAGTTTCTTCTTCGTATATCGAGTTTTCAAGACTAAAAAAAAAAATTTTATAATTTTAGTAAAATGTTGATTGAAAGACGCTTTTATTGAAAAAATAGAGTTACCTCACAACATTTTTCTCGAATTCTTTAGGAGACTTGATTTTTTCGGGTTTTTTCAAAGGCTTCTTTTTTTTCATGTATATTATATCCAAATTCTTCAAAAAGACAAAAGGGTTAGTCGGTGCATCTAAATTTTTAAGTTTCATCGTTAATTCTTGAATGTGTTCATTCAGTTCATTTATCAGTTTGTTGTAAATCTTTTGATATTTCATGATTTTCTCTTGATAAAATTCCCTCTTTTTAATAATATTAACAATAGATTTTTTTCTCCTTCTTACATAATCTCGAATAAACATGGTTTTTAATAATAAAGAGCATACTTTGGTTTTGTTTTTTGTCATGAAAAAATACACTTTCTTATGAATGTTCTGATCAAGAATGTACGCTAAATTAATCTGAACTTTGGAAACAAACTCCCTAAAAAAATTAGCCTACTGAAAATTAATAATGTTCGTTACCCTTTTTCAGTGCATAAAAAGACATCTACGATACTTTTCTGATTTAACCCATTAATTTCAGCCACATAATTATTAAATTCCAAAATTTCCTCTTTCAAACTCGAGAAGTCTATGAGGAATTGCTTCTCTTCAAACCCTAGAAAATAGTTTTTGGTCACGTTCATAACATCAAAGTTTATTTCGAAAATCCCAATCAGTTTCAAGGAAAATTTTGATGGATAAAGATTGTCAATTCCAGACAAGGCCCTTATTTTTTCTTCGAACCTTGGGGAAAAAATTCTTTTAAAAAATAACGAAAATTCTTACTTTTTTTCATCCTTCGCAAATAAAGTTTCATAATTATTAATTGTTTCCTGTTTTTTGGCAATTTGTTCTTTGTAATATTGAATGCAAAGTGGCAGGCCTTTCATGAAAGAGTTTCTGACAAATAATTTTATACTGGATCAAAAATGGAATTTGAATTTTACCTGGAAATGGATTTATCTTTTTCTTGGAAATAAGTTAATATCTCCTCATTGAGACTTAGATCGGAAGCGTTTGAAGTAGAAATTTTTCCTTGCTTAAGGTAAAAATTCAGAAAATCATTTGGTTGAATCTGCTTTGTTTCTGAGGGAAAAAGTTGCTTTAAGAGGACCTGCACATGAGGGTTTGAAATCATTTAAGTATGCAAAAAAAAAAAAAGTTAAGAAATTTTTATTTGTTGTGTTTTCATAAATTTGATTGTTTTATGGATAATTAATAAATCATTTAATGAATTTATTCTGAATTTCATTGCTAAATGATCAATCTTTTATTTGTAAAACTCAAAAAAACAGCAATAGAAAATTGCACATGGAAGGAAAATAACAATTTTTCTTATATTGGATTTTAAGTAAAAACGTTAAGAAAAAAACTATTTTTTGAGTATTTGAATGAATTTTTATTTTCATTTTTTTTGTTATTCAAACAAAAAGGAAAAGCGAATTTTTCATTTTTTTTTATTTAATCCAGTTTTTCTCATTTTTTAGTTTTTATTCATTTCCTATTAATTTAAAAGAGCTATTTTTTTCTCTTTTTGTTTGAGGAACTTTCGTCTATGATTTTCCCTCTTTGAATTTATTATTTTTTTTTAAAAAAAAACTTTTCCTTAAAAAATATAAACCTCGAACAAGAAAAAGCTCAAAATCAATCCATAGACAATATAGGCGTTATATTTTAAGGACTTTGGAGTATAGGCATCTGTGTATGTTTCATTGTATGCCAATCGGGGCGCAAAATTCCAAGCCAAATAACTATGATAATTATAATGTTTCGTTAAAAGAAATTAGAAAACCTTCCATAGTTGCTATACTCTCGAGTGGAAGTCATGAGAGAGGTATTATAAATCTTACTTTGGACATTGTACAGGGAATGGGTTAGTCCTAAATAGTATTTGTAGATAAAGGGGTTCATAAGTTCAAGAATCAAATTTTTGATTTTTCTCAATTTTTTTATGACAATGGATGTTTTTTTATTTATTTATTAATTTTTTAGTTTTTTATTGTTTGAAATTTTGTTTCTCAAAAAAAATTACAAATTTATAGCTGATCATTTTGAATATTCTTATTTTTCTCAAAAAGTCAAGATCTTTTAGATTAAAAGAATATTTGTCCTAAACAATATCTAACAAGAAAGCCGATTGTGCAAAATATCACCTAATAAAAAAAATGAAATAATAAAAGAAAACTTATAAAATACTTGTAAAATCATTAACCAAGTGCAAAGATCTCTTTCGTTTGTTGGACCTTTGATCTTGAATAATAAAAAATTAATAAATATTTTGTAACCCTTAATTTTACCCAGAGAAACAAATTAATCAAGGTCAAATTAGTTTTTATGCATTCCAATTTTCCAGTTTCTTTATTGTAACTAATAAAAGTTATCAATATATATAAATAAAAATTTTTTCACTATGGTAGTCGATGTCTTGGGCATGGGATAATTTTGAAAAGCTATTTAAAAATGTAATATTTTTTTTATTATTATCAAAATACTTGAGGGAGTGAATATACAAAGTTAATGATTTGAGGTAAAAAAAATAAAAGCACGGTTTTTGAAAAATGACCCAATATTCCTGAAACAGCAAAAGTCATCCCAGACCAATAGCAAAAAGTGTCACCAACAAAAACTTGGCTTGGATATCTAAAAAAAAATTTAATAATATATATATATATATATATTAAAACTTGTTGTATCTGAATAATGCCAAACTTGTCGCGATAAATGGCAGAATTAATAAAATGCTAAAATAATTATGACTGATGTTTTGGCCCGTTAAAATTTCCTTGAAAAAATTTAAATCTCTCCAAAATAAGAGGTTTTTTAATATACAATCAAATTATATAGCATAATTGAACATGCGATAATCAGAGATTGTCCAACTTCCAAACCATTGACTCCAGCATAAATATTGATAGAGTTGGTGCAAAATACTGTCAACATTCCCATATAAATATAATAGACCAATCCTTTCATTAGATAAATCGATCATTTTTTTATAGAAATATTAATTGTTTTCTTACCTAAATTCAATGTTTGTCCAAAGAAAAATCTAAGCGGAATAGGAACCAAAATTGTCAAAGATCCTAAAATTTTATTTTTATGGTCATTTTTGTCAATTAACAACCTGAATACGCCACCAAAATTGGGATAGATGCTATTGTTGGTAAAACTAATTTATATCTCCATGGCAAATCCAGAACATCATCACTAAAGCCCTAATTTTTGTCCATCATATAGTTATTAGTTAGAAAAGAAATATATTGAAATAAATACGCACTAAAAATATAATGAAACAAATAGACAAAATGGCAGAAGTATGTTCAAAAAGCATCGATTCCTCATAATATTTGCTGTATAAAATGCCGAACATATTAAATAGCATAAACACTGTGGCTGAAACTACCCCCAAAGTTTCTGGTCTGTAAATGGAAAAAAATAGTTTTTTGAGATTATTGGAAGAAATAAATACATTTTTTTTTCACCAAGTTCAGTCCCTTTTTTGTTGATATCATGGCCCCACAAATCAGCTTTAAGGTTGAAAAGTTTGAATATTGGGATAAGTTTTAATGTGATAAGAAAAGCCAGGAACGAAAAAGAAGAAATTAGCAGAAATGAAATCAATTTAGTGGATTCGACCAACAAAAACGTATATGCAGCAACCACCAAAGGGGCAATAATCGAAGGGATTATGACATAATAAATGTCTATCATCGGCTTTTTCAAATTTTCGAATTCTGAACTAAACTCTTTTTATTTAGATTTTAAAATTTGATTTCCGAAAATAGTTAAATTATATATATGGGTCTAATTTTTGCTTCCAAGAGTTTAAAAAAAAGCATATATTTTTTTCCCATCATTTTTTTTTAATTTTTTTTTTTATTTAAATATTAAAAAAATAAACTGAAACAATAGAAAATCATGAAAAAAAAATTAATATGGAAGTAAATAAAAAACCTTCTTCTTTTCATCAAAATGAAAGAGCCGTCTTTCGTGTAACACCCCTCAAACCATTGCGACATTCAAATAGTTTGCATAAAACATCAGCTGGCTTCAAATCTCGAGTGACTGGTGATGAAATTCCTATCATAAACGATTTTTATTTGTCAGATCTATCCACAAGCAAACGAAATTTTCAGAACCAGCATTTCGTTGAAATGAAGCAAATTTTAAACACTGAGGATAATTTTATGCCGAATACAAAAAATAACAAAATTTATGAGCTATTGCCTTCTTCCCTCAGGGAGTTTCTCTTTAGTAAAAAAGAATTTATGCAATTATTGGATAATTTTGACAAAATCACCTATTGTTTGGAGTCAATATCAGAAAAAATCAAATGCTATCGGGCCGAAATGGGGAACATGCTTGATAAAACACAAAAGGGATATACAAATTTATTTGAAAAAACGTTAAAATCTACAATGAATTTGTTTTTGGAGGTGGAGGAAAGATCCAAAGTCCAGATCAATATGCTTCTCGACCAAATTTCTAGCCTTGAAAATGAAAAAAAAGAATTGGAAAACAAAAACCAAAATTTAAAATCACTTTACCATTTCCAAGAATCAGAGTATAAAATTTGCAAAATGAGTTCCGATTCCTTGCAAACCGAATTGGTGCTTTTGCATGAACTTTTAAAAAGAGATATTTCTTCCTTGATTTCCCATGTTGGAGTGATAGAAAATGTCAACCGACAAGGGACCGGAACCAATGATTTGAGTGACAAATTGAATGATTTGAACGATTTGATCGTGGATTTGGAAGATGAGCAAAAAAATAAGAAAAATGTGATCGATTCAATGAATAATCTGTTAAAAGCAATGTTGAAAGGGGGTAAAAATGACATGGCAACACAAGTAAATGAAGTGGAATTGCTTTGGATGGCCAACATGGTGGTTGAATCTGAATCCAAAACAATTGTCAGATGTCCCTCATTGCAAGAAATCGAGGGGTCATGCTTAAATCTTGAGAGACAAGAGATGAGTTCCAAAGAATTAACAAATATAGAAATGATAAAATTGAAGGAAAAAGAATTGAATAGTGACCTTGAAGAAAAGGATAAACTTAATGTTTGGAATTTGCCAGCAACATTAATGGTTTTTCTGGAAAATGTCTTGAAAAATAGTGAAAGTGGAAGGGTGTTACCATGGATCCATTTCCGGAAAATTATATATGCTATTTATATGGAACGAATTAACTTACATAATGAAGTCAAAGGATGTTTTTTAACCAATACAATGTCTATGGATGAATTTCTCTGCATTTACTTCATGAAGGTCTAATTCATTTAAAATTGTTATTTTTAATTTATTTTTATTATTAGTTTCATAAAGTAAGAAGAATTGCCGAGATCAAATTATTGGAATTTTTGATTTCTTTAAAATATTATTCCAAAATTTGGCCTAGAGCCTTGCTATTTGCAAATTTATGTAATATTGTCCCTTATACAAAACCCATTCAGGATAATTTCCCTTATGTTTATGATTTGTTCGTACAAGAATATTTTTTCTTTTGTTTTACAAGGATAAATAATGAAAGTGAGTCCATCTTTGAATTAAATGATGGTGGTCAAAGTCTTTTAAGTAAGTTGAAAATAGAAGATTTGTCAAAAGATTTGGTTTTTTTCTACACTGATCCTGATAAAAAGAAATTCTTGTCAAAAATTAATAGAATTTGCAAAAAAGTTGATGTGTCTGAGGGAGAAACTTTCGAAGGGGTTGATATTGATAAAATTTTGGAATATTCGATTGATGAATTTTTTGAGATGAAGAAACGGAATTTTAAAAATTTATCGAAGAAATTTAGTAAACTTTATGAAAATGATAATGGGTTAATCAGCTATGACGAATTTAAAACGATTTTAAATGAATTAGAAGAAATGGAGTCTCCAATCCAAAAACAATGTTTTTCTAATGAAATAATAAAATTAAAGGCTTATATTTATTCAATTACTTCAGGCAAAAACCAAAATGATATTTTGCAAAAGGATTTCAATTCTGCAGTGCTCAAATTCGGAATTGATTGTCCTTTTCCTTTGATATTCTTGACCAAAAGACTGTATGTTTTGAATGAAAAATCAGCCAAAATTGAAGAAAAAAACAACAATTTGGAAAAAATAAAAGGAATTTCAAAACTCTCAAAAAGTCCAACAAAAGGAGAAGACGCAATATTGGAAAAATCGATGGATAAAAGCGATAATTCGAGCTTTGTCGTTGAAAAGAAAAACCCCAATTATACTATGATAAATGGGGAGAATTCTTCTTATTTTGGACAACATTTCACTATATTAAGAGAACTAAAATCGTATTGCAGTCAATTTAAGGAAGCAGTTGGGAAGGAAACTAATACTGAGATTCTCATGAAACATTTCGATAATATTTCGAATATCATTGATTTGGCTTGCCAATTTTTAACTTTCCCTATTAGATTTTAGACTCTGACATTTAATAAATTCGGAAAAGTTATTTGGATGTGTTTTTACTTGAAATGACATGATATATTTTTAATTATTAAAATTTTTTTTTTTGAAATGAAAATTTGCATTTGAAATTTTTTTTTTAATTTTTTAACGATTTTATTTTTATTTTTTGTTTTGTTTTGGGGTCCGCCCAAATTTTAATTAAGAAAAAATTTTTTTTTTGGAAATGAAAATTTGCATTTGAAATTTTTTTTTTTATTTTTAAACAATTTTATGATGTATAATGAAAAATTTTGCATATATATCAAATT
>Ga0302186_10001905_pt1 | contig 16583 bp, 19 predicted proteins | sample II_Bog_E1_2_FD_198782 | JGI IMG/M metagenome (GOLD analysis project Ga0302186, IMG submission 198782) | Peat permafrost microbial communities from Stordalen Mire near Abisko, Sweden - II_Bog_E1_1 | ecosystem: Environmental > Terrestrial > Soil > Wetlands > Peat | place: Sweden: Abisko... | reverse complement strand
AACAAATTTATTTCATTGTAATTTTTTTTATTTTTCAAAAAAAAAAAAATCTGAAAAATTTGTGCAGAAAGAAATTGAAAAAAAAAATTTTGAAAAATAAAAAAATTAAGAACGAATTAATCGGATATTATTTCTTCTTTTTCTTTGTAATAAAACAAATAAAATTCTTTATTTTTTCTAATTTGAAATATAATATATAATCCCGAGAACAAAAAAAGAAAATTTATTGCCAATGCAAGCTGATTTTCTTAAACCAACTGCCTACAAGCTTTCAGTAGATGAAACAGATCCCATTCTTCAATGGCGTCTCCGAAGTGCCAATATGATGTCTAAAACACAACAAGATTCACAAAAAGCTGATCTCATAGAGAAAATTCTTAACGAAAATGATGAAAAAGATGAGTATTCTCCGCCTAAACCTGAAAGAAAGAACGAGGTTTTGGCTCAAATTACCAAATCCAATAATAAGGATTTTGAATCATTTATATCTAAGAGCAAGGATGTTCTCAATAATATGAAGGTGTTCAATGAAACTGTGAAAAAGAGTGAGCTTAATATTGAAATTTTGGCTGCTAAGACCAATCTACAGAATAGATTGAACGAATTGACTTTGAATAGGGATTTTAGGACAGAAGAAAGAGAAAAGTTGAAAGCTCAACTGTCACAAATCGCGGAACTAGAAAACGAGATTGCAAAAAATAACTCCAATCTTGTTAATAATATCGACAAAAAACGTTTTGAAAATAATAAATATGCTTCAGATTTTTCGATGAAAAATCTGGAGAACGAGAAAGAAACCACCAAAAAAATAAATAATGAAGACTCCAAGAATGAAAATTATAAGGTGGAAGTAACGGGGGCCAGTGAAACCAGAATATCTGATCGTAATTCAAAGAAAGGAGATCAGGAAAACCCAATTGCAGAAAGAGAAAGCAAAATAAGTCTTACAAGTTTTATCAATCATAAGAAAGGAATCACAAATGTTGATAAGCTGTTTATCCAGGAGTGTGAAAAGAACGAAAGAAAGGGGACTGATTACGGTGCTTGGAATCTAAACGATCAGAATATCACGACTGCTGATGGGAAAAAAATAAAAAATTCTAGGAAACTATATGAGTTGAAGTTTAGACCTTTGCTTGAGACCTTGAGTTTTCGAGAAAAACCACCTATCGTCTTGAAGGTAATAAATTGTTATTTTATTTTTTGTGAGATTATCTATTATGATAAAAAATTTATGAACGTTATATGGTTTTTTTATTATTTTTATAAGATTTACATTGTTTAAAAATGGAGATTTACGAATAGATATTTATAATTTTTTAGTTAGCTGATCAATTATATCAATGTTATTCCTGTCATAGATCTATTCAAAAAAGCTTCTTCTTTTTTTGGAACACTGCGAGATATTGTTCTTATTCTGGTTTTTGGCATTGCGTTGACTGCATTTCAATTGAAAAAAAACCCATCCCTTATAAAGCTTTGGAGGATTTCGATCTTAGATCTTACAGTATTTCAAAAGACTCACAAAAAGAGATGGATATGCTTTACAAAAAGCCGATTCTTTTGCTAGATTACAAAAATCCAATTGTGAAAAATAACAAAGGACTTTATGAATTTTTAGTAAATGACAATAATTTTAATAAAAAATGAATAAAACAAAATCAAAAGGTTTTGAAAAGGCAAATTCATTTAATTTATGATATGATTTGCAACCCAAGCCTTGTTCAAGAGCTCATGACCGATAAAATTAATTTGGTTTTGAAAGAGAATCTTTTCAGTTTGGAGAACCTTCTTGACATTTATAATGGAGCCTTAATAAAATTATTGAACAAATGCATTTTTCTGCTCGTGAGACATGTTGAACATTGCGAGGTATCATTCATTTTCTTGATTTGGCGTAAATATTTTTTTTTTTTTAAGGATTGCCAACTAAAAGGAGTTTATTGCAAATTGTGCAATTTGGAAAAGAAAATCTTTGTTTTTGACATGAACAATACTTGTTTGTGTCCCAAGTGCAAAAGGCTCTATCATTCAAATTGTCTCCAAAGCAAAGTTTGCATTTATTGTGTCCATGAAACATGAAAATTGGAAATTTTTCTTTATTTGTTATAAAACCTAATTAAATTGATTTTAATACAATCTATAAATTAGTAATTTTTTTGTCAAATGAACATTAAGACAAATTTTTGAAATATTAGAGATTAACAAAAAAATAGTTTTTAAAAAATATTAAAAAAGACATTAAATATATTATATTATAATGGAGCCAATAAATTTTCAAAATGAATGCTCAATTTTACAGTGCATGTCTAATTTTAAAAAGCAATTCGTAGCGATTCTCATGCACTGACAAGTTTTAATTATCCAATGGAAAAATCAACTATTTGTGGCTTCTTCGTGTGCTTCTTTCTTTTGACTGCTTCGGTCGTTTCTTTCGGTACCAAAGGTGTGATGTTACGTGATGCTCCCAACGGTCGGTATTACCAAGAACAGGTGAATCCAGAGGTCTATCGCTCATTGGAGGGTCTAATTTGTGTTGATGCATTTCTAGTTGTTTTTTCTTTTGTTTCAATGATAGCCCTATGCAAGGTGCATACTGGGGTATTGGCAATCTTGGAAATTATGCTGGTGATAACTTTGGTTGGCAGATTTGTTTTGGGAGTGACTTTTTTGGCTGGAGATGGAAACTTTTGCAGGGAGACAATCAACAGATATGATGATATGAATGATGCACAAGTAGATAGTTTAAGCGATTCGGATAGAGATTATTATCAGACTTTGAGGGGAGCTTGGATTTATGAGATCATTGACATTTGCGTCAGTGATATTTTGGGGACGATGCTGTTATTTACTTTCTTGCGAAGAGGAAAGGAGTGAATGGACCTTTCTTTAAATGTTAACTACATTATGAATTGTTTTAAGTCAAATAATTCTTTACATTAGGACCCTGTCCGGGTACTTTATTTATTATTTTTGTTTCGAACTGAACCTTCGAGCTATTTGTTATGGAATAGCAATTTTTACTTTATAATGAAAAAATGGTGTTTTGGGAAAAAAATTTAAAAATTAGTCATTTTTTTAAAAAGTACTAAAAAGAAAAAAAAATTAATTTTTTTGTCATAAATAAAAAAAGACGAATTATTTAAGTGTGAAAGGGCTTTTTTTAGTCATTTCCAAATAATCGTTAGCGAATTTCGTGATTTCATTGGATTTCATCTTATGATCCCATTTAGTAGGAGCAATTGTCTTGAGAAGATCCCCCCCATAAAAATTAATAAAAAAATAACGCTTTTCTTTTTTTACCAATTGATTTGAAAACCATCCGATTTCTTGGTTCGCTGTCTGCGGAGCCATATATTTCTGTTTTGGGACCAAGGTTATCAATTTTAATGTTTTTTCAAGTTTCTCATTGGAAAAAGCCTCCTCTAAAATCATAATTTAATAATGATATTTCTTAGAAAAACCTACCAACAGGATCTTCTGTGAAATGATTGCCGAATATATCCTCTTTATTTGAATTCGTTTGAGTGGTTCCAGGCCTGCTGGGAATTATATGATTAGGCTTATCAGTGAGCAAAACCACTAAAAACAATTAGAATCACGATAAATATTTTCAAATTTTGAACTGGAATTGGGATTTAATTGGTAGTTTTCCATGAGGTTTTTGCCAGCGTATTTGTTTTCTTTTTTGATGTTTTCATTATGAATGGTGTTTTTATGTGTGACATTCATTGATTTTGTCGGCTTGCTGCCTTGCGCAGTTTTTGGTTTCATTATTTTAAAATAAGGAGTTTTTTGTTATATTGGAAGCTAACAGAATTCGAAATAATAATTTTTGTTTTATATAACTTCTAAATATATATAATGGCTAATTTATTATTTGCATGCATTTGGCAAAAATAATTTTGCCAAAAACAAAAAGTTAAAAAAAATTAAAAAAATGAATTATTTTTATAAACTTTCAAATTGTAGATGTTGTTAATTTGTATTTGTGTATTATTTTTAAAATGTAAAAAACATAATTTTATTTCTATTTTTATCTGAACCACATTTTTCCGGCATGATTAATTATGATTAATTTAGTTTAAAAAAAACTCATAGAGTGCTTTGATTTAGATTTTTTTTAATTAAAATTTTTTATTTTTTTTGCAAAAAAAAAATTTTTTTTAATTTTTTTTTTTCTTGCAGAATAGTTCCAATTTTTATTTTTTTCTTTACTAAATGATCTGAGATTGTATATATTTCTAAAAATTAAAAAATGGGGTTTGATTACAATTTTCAGATAATTTTTCCTGTTATTCATTGTTCATAAAAACATTCTCGACATCCCTTTCTCTTTGCTCTTCTGGACTTTCCAAGCCAAACGCTTCCCAACTGGGCACGACAAAAGCTCCTTCAATCCCTGAAGGTTTTTTGCCATCAATATAAACATAACTATCAACCTTTCTTGTGACTTTTTCATAATGACCATTTGCTTTTTCAGCCTTTATTTATATGAATTTGAATAAGTTTTTTCAAAAATTATATTATTTACTCTAAATCTAGGTGGAGGAACACAACTTGAAGTCATCATATCAAAGTAATAAATTGGTCTATCTCTTCCCGGTTGTAAATCTCTATTGTTCCCATCTGGATTTGGAGGATATCTGAGATCAGCAACATATTTACCTTCATAACCCATTGAAGGGATCGTCAATACATCTTTCATCATTTCTAAAGCCGCATAACCTAATTTCACTGGTTTTTCCACAATAAACCATCTTACATGTTCTAACCAATATAAATAATTCAATATATATATATATATATAATAATAAATTACCATCACAAGGAGGAGATGTCAAAGAACCGTCATATCGCCAATAATTGAAATAACCATTATATTCATATTTATCTTCATCATCTATAAACAATTTCTCCACATCAATTTCTACATTTTTAATAAACTTCATCTTCGTTTTATAAATATTCGGAAGTTCCAAAAATGGTTCCATAAAACCAAAAAATTCATTTGTTTTGCCTGGCACTTGATTGACTAGAAACGCAATGGCTGCTTTTTTTTTATAATCTCCATCAGTTGTCGGATGATAAATCAATTGAATTTCCATGGCGAACTTCCTTTGATCAATAGTATGTTCAGCAGGTGTATGGAACCTGATTTCATTACAAGAATATTCTGCATAATCCATATCAATCATTTTCCCAAAGCTGACATCCTCGCAATTTTCATTGCCTTCTTTGCATTTTATCACAAACATATTGTCATCATAATATCCTTGGACTTGATCAGTGCTCACTTTGCTCCAGGAAAAGCTCGTTGTTATATTCATTTCGCTCACGCATCTCCTTTCAACATCAATAGGACTTTGCATGAACCCTTCACTACATTTACAATTCCAATCAGTTCCATGTGCTGTATAATTCCAATTCTCATTGCAATATGGACTGGGAAGAGGTATAAGCAAAATGGGTTGTTTAACAATACGTTTCTCTTCTATTATTAAAGGATTGGAACTGTCTCCACAAGGACGACCAAATGCTTGATTTATAGCACAAACCCATGCTTGTCTATCAGTATCATTTGATGTACATAGATCCCATTGGTCTTTTTCTACATTGTTCACACGGAAACAATTGTTGCCGATGGAAGATTTTGTGGTGCTGATGATGTTATTGATAGAAATGGCTCCTAAAACTATCATATCATTCTAATAAGAAAATAATTAAGAATTCTAGGCCAAAGTTTAAATACTTGAGATTCAGTGTAATAAAGATATGTACCAGACACTCTAAACCAGAAGGAATCTGGGGAAGGAATTGAGGCGTCATTCCCAAAATGACTGTTTTTCCTATATGGAGCTAAAAATCGTTAATGTTCGAATGATTTTCAAAACAAAAATTAAGTTTTTTTTTACAGCCAGGATCATAGTATAAATTGGGTTTTGGGTTGTCATAATTATGCCTGATGACCTCTACTTTGGCAAAGTTATGCTTTTCTAATGGGATGTTAGGGTATTTCTTTGTATTCTAAAAAATAATGATCTAAAAATTTCGAAATTTATAGTTACAAACAAATTGATCGAAGAAATCCTCAACCACCCTTGTTTTAATATTTGAACATTAGATGATGAATTGCTGCCTGAAGTGCCTGTTTCCGTATTATTAGAGACCGCATTTAAACCAATTGGATCAATATCATTATTTAAGAAGTTTTTTTGAAGGAATCTATAGAAAAATCCTTTATCCTGATTTTTCTTTTTCCCATGATGATTATGATGATGATGGGCCTTTGATTTTGCTTCTGAACCTAAATTAAACTCTTAATCAACCGGTTTTCCGCAGGAAAAACTCACCAAAAACAAGAATCAACGTTAATATTAAAACTAAAAAAATGGGCTTCATTTGAAATTTTATTTCTAGCTTAAAAAAATTATTAAATTCCTTTAAAAATCTCAAATCTCCCCTAAAGTCTTCAAAATATTTGACCTTCTCATATCGTCGACTTCTTTTTCTGACCCTGCAATTCTCATTCTCAAAGCCTCAATTTCTCCTGCCATTAAAACGATTTTCACTAATAAATCCTGGATTTGTAAGGTGAGGCCTGAATATTCGGCATATTTGAACCTCCATGTTTCCAATTCCTTGTTATTTTCGCGAATCAAAGCGTTTAATCGGTCGATTTCTCTTGAAAGAACCTCATTTTTTTCAAATGATTGATGCGAAAAAGTCTGGGTCTCAGTGATTTTCACAGAGAGGAAATTCACCTCCTCGATTTTCTTTTTTAAAAGCACGTTGAGTCGTTCGATTTCATCCATGAGAATCTGCATTTTCTTCTCGATTTCTGAGAAAATCGCATCTTTCTCAGAAAGTCGAGTCTTGCATTCCTCAGTTTCCTTGATTTTAGTCGATAAAAAACTCGAAATCTTATTCAGATCACTTTTTAAATCCTCTTTTTCATATAATTCTTGATGCAAAAGCTGGATTTCTTCCTCTTTCTTAATAAGAAGAGCCTTATATTTATCAATTTCTTGAGTCATTAGAGAAAAATGACCCTCATAAGTCAATCTATATTTATCAATTTCTTGAGTAAATATGAGATTTTGTCCCTCAGCAGAAGATCGTAACCTGTTTTCATAATCCTGGATAATGAATTCATATTTAGCGACTTTTTTCTTATATTCTTGGTTTTCTTTATAAGATTTTTCGAGTTCTTCTCGATATATGGAAATCTGCTTTTCCAAAGCCATGATTTTCTCATCTTGTGAGGATTTTTCTGCAGATGGTTGGAGTATGGTTGAGGTTTCTAAGGTCTTATTCTGATCATTTTCAATAATTTGCGAATTTTGCATCATAAAATTCTCATTTTCGAGGGATAAAGATCTCGATCTTCTGAGCTTTGAGGGGGAAAATTGCAAGGATTCGACCTGATGTTGCATATACATGGGTTGCATGTTGGTTTGATAGACGATCTCACGAGTTATAACAGGCCTTTCGACCACAATTTGTTGTTTGTGGATTTTTTCGATTACTATTGGTTGAGTGGTCTGGATGTTTTGCATAGTTTGATAGGTTTGGACGGTTTTTTGGATGTTTTGGCCACTTTGGAATAGTTGATTATTGTTTTTTTCTGTGTAAACTTGTGGATTTTGAAGATTTGGATGGGTCATATTTTTATCAAGGACCACAGTTTGGCCTTGGAGATGATGGCCTTTTTCAAGGAAAACAGGTTGACCTTCTTTATCTATAAAAAATTGTTTTCCAGAATGATGTGTGCTCATAAGATAAGGCTTATTATCCAGGAATTGGGGTCCTTGAGGCATAGGATAAGAAGTGATATTCTGGGGGGAAATAGGAGGCTTATTATCAAAGAATTGAGGTCCTTGGGGTATAGGATAAGAAGTGATATTCTGGTTATAATATTGAGGAGGGGGGCCTTGGGATGGATGATAATAGATGATGTTCGGGTTCATTTAAAATTTTAAGGGTTTTGGAGTTTGTATGTTTATTAGTAGACTAAATTTTTTTTTATCTATATTATTTATTTTTTTTCGATGCATCAACTTTTACTGATTGTTTTTCCTCATTTTTTTCTGGTTTTTTCTCATCTTTTCTCTCATTTTTTTTTTCGTCAATTTTGACATCTTTTTTCTCTTCTTTCTTGTTATTTTTCTTATCATCTGTTTTACCATCTTCTTTTTTGTCAACTTTTATGTCAGTCGTTTTGACTTCTTTCTGAGTATCATCTTTTTTCACATTTTTCTCATCTTTCTTCTTTTGCTCATTATTTTTCTCATCTTTCTTTTCACCTTTTTTGTCTATCTTTTCCTCCTTCTTGTCAGTTTTTTTCTCGATTTTTTGTTCCATTTTTTCCTCTTTTTTTTCCTCTTTTTTCTCAATCTTCTTCTCATCTTTCGCTTTTTTCTCATTTTTCTTCTCCTCTTTTTTCTCTTGTTTTACTTCATTTTGAATTTCTTAACAAAACAAGCAAAAAATTGTAATTATTATAAAATATCAACAAAAAAACCTTTAATGATTTGTTCTTCTTCCTTTTTAACAACTTTTGAAATTTCTAAATAAGTTAAAAGATGAGCACCCCTGAGAATTTTTTCAAATCTTACCCATTTTTTCCATAGATCTTGATAATTTTTTCTTTTCCCATTCCTTCTGCTTCATTTTTTTCTCAAATCTCAAGATATGAACAGCCGCATATTCAAAAACATCTCCCACAGGCAATCCGTTTTTACATAGATTCTTCAACAAACCTAATAAAAATTCTCTTGTTTGATCAAATTTCCTCAGTTTTTTTACTTTCATAAGCTGCAAAAAGCCCACTATTCTCCAGAATTGCACATTTCCCTTCTAATTTTATAGGCTTTTCTGGCTTTTTCTCTTCTACCACCACAATTTTCTCATTTTTTTGGTCTTTTATGTTTTTTGGATCATTTTTATCAAGCTTTTTTGGGTCTTCTTTCGTTTCCTCATTGGTTTCTTCTTTAGAGCCTTGCTTTTTTATTGCTTGACTTTTTTCTTTGATTGAAGGACGAACTTTATCAATAGGTTTTGCTGTTTTTTCTTGATTTTCTTCAGTTTTTTGAATATTTTTTGCATCTTTAGATGTTTTTTCTGGTATTTCTTCTGTTTTTTGAGGCTTTTTTGCTTCTTTAGGTGTTTTTTCTGGAATTTCTTCTGTTTTCAGAGACTTTTTTGGCAGGTTAGGTGTTTTTTCTGGTATTTCCTCTGTTTTTTGAGGCTGTTTAGGATCCTTTGGTGTTTTTTCTGGGTTTTCTTCATTTTTCTGAGCCTTTTTTGGATCCTTTGCTTGATTTTCTATTGTTTTTTCCTCTGGTTTTATTAAAGGCTTTTTAATGTCTTTTTTTTGAGTTTCTTCAAGTTTTTTGGTTGTCATTTTTTCGTATTTGATTAATAAAAATATAACTTTTATTAAAGAAAATTAATAATATTGAAGAAACTAATAAAAAGCTTTATTTATCGGAAATAAAATAATTAAATTTAATGAAGGTTTCCTAATAAAACGCTTAAAAAAACGAAAACCCTGCAAAAACCAAACATTCTTAAATAATTCAAAAAAAGCTCCTACCAAAAACCAATTTTTTCCTAAAAGCATCCATAATCCACAATGAAATCCGGCAACATTTTCCTGATATTTTTCTTATTTTTCTCGATCCGAGCACTAGAACCAACAGAAAAATCCTTCCTCTCGCTCACAAAGCCTACAAATTCTTTCCTTCAACATTCCCGTCTCGGAAACATAATTCTTTCATTTGCTCAAATGAGCACCACTGATGATCAATTCAATGGTTTATATGATGCATTGGACACTTTATTGTCTTCTCTTGAAGATCAAATCACTTCAGAAAACGGAACCTTCTCCCAATCATCTGATTTGCATGAATCGGCCGTCGATACTTTGGATCAACAGATCTCTGATGTGACAAATGATCTCAATACCGCTCAGGATTATTTGAATTCAACTCTTTATATACAACTGAGCGATATTGAAGCCGATATTGATTCTGTCACCCAAAGCATCCAAGATTATCAATCACAAATAGTCGATCTCCAAACCCAAAGAGCAGCTCAACAAGAATCGAATTCACAATCTATTTTAGATTTTACTGAGGCCATCAATGCCGTGGATGATGCCATAGGTTTGTTGAGATCTTTGGGAGGAAGCTCTATCGATGGCAGTAGTTTCATCCAGAAGAGATTTGAAGATATCGCTCAAACCAAGAATCTGCTAAAATTAAGTGTTTCTAGAGTGAAACATTCATTCTATGTTGACACTTTGGTCCAAACTCTCAGTTATTTGGGAGATAAGAACTTTGTAGATCAAGAAACCTTGAAGAAAGTGGTCAATCTTTTGAAAGAATTGAGAGATTCTTTCGAAACTGAGAAGAAAAGCGTGGCTGATTTCGATGATCAACAACAATTATTATATGAAAATCAAGTCAAAGCTATCAATGATGCGATAGATGCTCAGAATCAAGCTTTGGATCTCGATAATAGCGAGTTAAATGATGTTAAATGTAAATATAATGGAGTTTTTAAAGGGGATTAAAGGGTTTTTTTCTAGCTGGAATTGAAGAAAATGAAGCTGTTGTGGAGAGAAAAACTAATGATTTAAACGGGTTGATTAGTGATTTGAATAGCGAGAATTCGACCTGGAGTGCGAAACAAAACGCTCATGATGTACTTATCGGGAAATATGACGATGAAATCAATATCATCAATCAAGCCATTCTCGTGCTTAAACAAGGAGGAGTCATCAGAGGAGATGATTAAATAAAATGAAAAATTGATCATCTATTAAAAAAAAAACTCATAGTTTATATATTAAGAATCAAATGAAAATTCAGTTTTGTTCTTTTTTTTAGAGTTTTTTTCAAAAAAAAACATTCTTTTATTTTATGAGGGCATTAAAAGAATTAAAAATTTTATGGATTTAACAAAAAACAATTAGTTTCTATTAAGGAAAAAATAAAAATTAATTAGGATAAAAATTTTATCATGAAAAAAAAAATAAGGAAGTGATAAAAGTCCCTGAATTTTCAGAAATATATTTTTATTAAATTCAAAAATCCCTGGAATATATATATTTATTTTGTTTTTTCGATAAATCTCAAAAAAGAGTAAGAAAAATCTATTCAAAGTAAAAGAAAAAATCCCAATAAAACAATTATTCAAAAATTTAATAAAAATTGCGAATTTTCTGTTGATAATATTGTATTATGGAAAGATTTGAAACACCATGGTGAGAATTATAAATAAAATCGAGAAAACCCACACTGAGCAATTCAAACAGCTGATGACTCCTGAAATTTCGCCTTCCTCCTCATCATTTTTCCCTTTTTTTTCTCTGCATTTCTGGCATTCTATCCATTTCATCAGTTTTTCCTCACTCATTGGTCCGAAATTATTAATATATTGGTTGTTGCTATTCGTTAACGGCGAATAGAAATTATTATTGATGAAGTAATTATTGCCATTCACAGCATTCGCACTGTCATTGTTTTTCGGGAACTGAGAAGGAATTTCCATGGTTTTTTCGACATTCGCTTTATTTTTATTCAAAATGGAATCCGTGTCGATTTCTCTAAGACTACCCACTAACATATTATATCATAATTAATTAAAATCGTTTAAAATATTAAAATGTTGAGACTCCATTGTCTTAATTCCTTCAAATTATGATTTTGTATTCTGAGCAGCTCGTTTTTCAGGCTCGGGTTGTTGAGATCGATTCTAATTATAAAAAGAAATTTAAAAAGAAACATAAAATAATCAACTTATATTTGTCTGCCATCTCCCTCATATATTGATTTGGTTTATCAAAGTTTATGAGTCCGATCTTTTCAATTTGGTTTTTCGCTTCCTTTTTTATTTTAAAGAATTAAGCAAATTCAAATTAACAAAAATTAAAACCAATGCAGCTTTCATTTCATTTTTGAATTCCTCAGCCTCTTTCTGTTTGCCCACTACTTCATATAATTTCACTATATCTTGTCCTTTCTTTTTCAAGAAAAGCTCAAGATCTTGAATATCTTTTGGTATGACTTCTTTTTTTTCTTGTATGGGTGCTTTTTTCTCAATTTTCGGAATTTCTCTAGGAGAGCTAGAGCTCTTCGGGCTTTTTTCATCATATTTGTTAAGATCTTCATTAAGTTTTATCAATTCTTGCTTGATCAATTGGTCATTCGTTTGTTGTTTTAAGGCAAGTTCCAATTCATTTTTAGCTGACATTAACTCATGAAAACTGGAGTCTTTATTCATTATTTTGGATTTTGCACTTCTATACAAGGCTTTCGTATTATATGGCTCCAGCTTTAATGCTTCTTGACTAGCTCTTAAGGCATTGAAGCAACGACCCATAATTAAATAACAAAGACTTAAATTTAAATAAAGGCTAAGCTTATGAGCGATGACTTTGGCCTTATCTGTTGATGAATTAGCTGAATCTTCTATATATTCAAGTTCATCTTCTGTTGCTATTTTTTTAAAAATGCGTGGTTTTTTTGTGATGTAACGGAATATCGATAGGGATTTTTCATATTCTTCAGATGCTTGAAGATAATCTGCTGATTTATAAAGGGAATTACCATTGAATTTCAAAATTTCAGAAACGGTGAATTTGAGGTTAAAGGATTGGTTGCGAACATTGGCATAAAGCATGGAATATTGAAGACCAGCTTTGATGAAACTTGGCTGATGTTCAAGTTGTATGTTTAGGGGCAAATCGTGGATTGGATCAGTTGTCATTTTTGTTTTTGTTAGTTTTGACTTTAAAATCAAACCAGAATAAAAGGTTCAATGATCTTGTAATTTTCAAACTAAATATTAAAAAATTATGTAAAAGTTTTTAAGTTTGATTTTTGAAAATTATCAAACAGAAATTTTTAGTAATTAATAAAAAATGTTAATTAATAGTTGTAATTCTCAGTCAAATAAAAGTATTGAGAGTTTCCTAATAATGTTGCTCTGGTCATATATATTTGTTTATTTTTATTTGTTTTACTAATATAAATTTTATAATTTTTTTCAAGTCGGAAGAAAATAATCGAGTTCAAATTTCATCTCCCTCCAAATCTTCTGCGTTTGATTCAACCAGAATTTCTGGATAATTCTCCTCACAAAACAGAATTTCCAATCTTTTGGCTAAAGATATTCTAATATTGAGTCCATTCATCTCTTCCCCTAATTTTTCCAATTTTTTATTTTCTTTTCTCGCCTTCAAACTTAAAAGTTCAACTCTCTCTTGATGATTTCCCAAAGACATCAACTTCTCATACATTTGTCTTGGTGTTTTATAGTTTTGATAGATATTGTTACAAGCCTGTTTTCCACATTCTTTGATATTCGTGAGCATGCTTTTGAAGATATCTCCAATAGTATTCGTGGTCTTCGCGTTATTTAAGAGGAAATCTTCCAAATTCATTCTAAAATTCAATGGTTTTTTGCTTTTCATATCAAGCTGGATTTTCCTTTGAATTGATAAAGTCATATTGCTCAACCATTTTAACGTATGTTGGAGATTTTCTGTCCTTTGAACCTTGAAATCATGTGTGAACTGTAGATGAAAAGTTGTGGTTTCAAGGATATTAGCACTCATGGCTGAATTTTGTGAAGGTTTGCCTTCAATTAGCCAGAAAGCATTTGGAATTTGGCATTTTTTTAATCGAGCTTTTTGACTGGAGTATCTTCCATCTAATATACTGGAAGCTAAATCATCAGCCTTTTTCCTCTCAACGATATAATCTAACATGAATAATTTGATTTCGTTTTGATTTTTTTCTTTGAAATAAAAATTTAAAAATGCATAAAGTTATGGTAATAACCTTTGAGTCGAGCTATCCATAAAAAGTCCCCAACAGGCAAATTGCCTAATTCGCAATCAAGCCCATTTTCGGAAAGTTGGGTATGAATATATGTCCGATCTTCTTGGTTTTTTATTTCTCTATTGTCCACGATCAAAACCACATTTAATTTTTCAATATTTTCAATTGGAATTTCGAACTTCGTTTCAATTTTGTCTTGTTTTTTATGTCCGGTTTTTTCCTCACTTGAGTTCCTTTCAATAATTGGATTTAACGAGTTATTATTGATGAGAAGGTCTTCTTTTTCTTTATGGCCTGAAAAATCAATGTTTGGTGGATTTTCTAATGAAGATTGAGTTCTTTCCATCATTTTCATCTGATAATCCAACAATTTCTCAGCCATTTTCTCTCCTTCTTGTGATAAGCAATACTTTTCCACTCCATCAAAGTCATACCTGAATTTATATTATATATTCAAACTGATTTATTTAACGTTACTTGTACAAAATATCATGTTTTAACAGAGTTTTCAAACATGACCAATTGCTAATTTCAGCACATTTCACGGTCATTTCCTCAGAAATCTTTTTAATTTCCTTCTTGCTGGCATATTTCCCGTTTTGTTGGCTTTGGAACCCTAATAATGACATAAGGATCGATGCTGGTGTGCTATCAGGATCTGGCGTCTTATATTTTGATTTGGGCTTCGAAAAATTCATAGAATCCTTCCCAGTCAAATCTATTATAGACTTCTTCTTTAGAGGCTCAAGTTCTTTGGTAACCACCACATCATGATTAGTCCTTTTATTCACTGACAATGTCCTTTGCATCTTATATTCCTCGAAAAAATTAGAGTTTAAACCTTCGGGAATTTGAGAAGGCTCATTTTTCTCAGGTTCATCATTGGAATCAATGTTGAGATCATTTTCCGACTCATTTTCCTCTTTTTCTAAAAATTGACATGAACCATCATTGTTTTCTGATGATAACAAGACCCCTTCATATTGTTTTTTCAACAATTTGGAAATTAAATGGGCAGTTTTGTCACCAACTCCATCAATCTCAATTAGTTGGGGAACTGAAAGAATAGGCAATGGATATTTGCTTAAAGATTTCATGATCTTCGCATAACAATAAGCCTGGTTTTTGAAGCCACGGGTTTCAGCTAAAGATTTTAATTTCGATAGCTTTTCGAAAATGTGGTTGTTATGCGGGTTACGAGCACCCCCTGGTTGAAAAGGCGAAGGGTTAGCACTTTTTGATTTTTGCAAAATGCGGAAATTCATGAAAAAATCAATTAAATTAGCTTAAAAATATTTGAAATTCACGCTGAAAATGAAAATTGCTAAATTCCAAATTAAAATCGACTGCTTTTTGGCTCATTTTTAAATTTTTTTAGTATAATAACTCCACAAATTTCTCATGAATATAATAATATATCAAAATCTTCTCTCATGCAAGAAAATGCAAACAATTCAACAATTGTCTCTTCATCCCCTTTCCAACGCTCAAAAAGCTTTGCTGACTTCCTTCAAAGTTTCCAAAAATCAGAAATTTCAGATATTAGTTTATCAAGTATAAATAAATTTGGATTAAGTCTCGATGATTATGAAATTTGTATGCCTGATTTGACAACATCTCTTTACATTGTGCAGTCATTTAAAGAATTCGATAGAAAAACAAAAATAGAACATGAAATTTTTCCGGAAAGTCCGAAAATGTGCAAACCATGGAAATTGGCAGAAGAAGGTGGCTTTGACACGGTTCTGAGGAAACTCGATGAAATTATCAGAAGATTCCAAGAGAAAGTGAATGCCACTGAAAAAATAATTCAAAATGTGCAATTGGGCCAATGATTAGATGAAAAATGAATGTAAATATAACACTTAGTTCATAATATATTAGTTTTTTAATCCCTCCATTATATTCCAAAAATCAGTTTATTTTCTCTAATCTTCCACTCCTCCCCCTTCCCCCCCACCCCCCCTCAAAAAAAAAAACAATCAAATACATCATCCGACCGACAGAAATACATAAAATATATTTTACAACCCCTCCCTCTCTTTTTAAAAAATTAATAAAAAATAAATATCAACATAATATAATTTAATGCCATATTACCACCCCCAAAAAAAATATGTTAATAAAATTAACAAAAATCAATTTTCCTCATTAATTCCTTTACTTTGAATTCAAAATAATATGCGAAGCATCTTTATGAATAATTATGAAGAATTTATGTTGAAATTTAAACATTCGGGGCATATTTAATCAATAGTTCCTCAACTTTTTTGGGGTATTTGACTCCCAAATAAATTTTATTGCTCCAGATGTTTGAGTAACAAATTGCCTTTTCATGATCTTTGAGATCATTTAGAACATTTTCATAAACCAGTTTCCTTATTCTATACTGTGAAGATACTTCATTGTTTCTGGGTTGCAACTCAGAGTTAAAATGTTGGTTAAATTGGTTGTAATCCTCAAAGTTTTGGGAAGGATTTTGTTTGAAATTCAAAGAAGGGTTTCTTTGAAAACCTTGGGAGGGATTCATTTGAGGGTTAATTTGTTGTTGACTTCTGGGAGACGATTGATAATTCATCATCGGATCATTATTAAATTCCATTTCTAATTTTTTTTATCTTAATTATTGAAAATTTTGGAAAAAAATTCAAAAAATTACAAAACAAAAAAAAAAATCTAAAAAAAAAAACCCACAACCAAAACACCTAAAAAAATAAAATTCTTTTATAA
>Ga0302186_10001894_pt1 | contig 16641 bp, 16 predicted proteins | sample II_Bog_E1_2_FD_198782 | JGI IMG/M metagenome (GOLD analysis project Ga0302186, IMG submission 198782) | Peat permafrost microbial communities from Stordalen Mire near Abisko, Sweden - II_Bog_E1_1 | ecosystem: Environmental > Terrestrial > Soil > Wetlands > Peat | place: Sweden: Abisko... | reverse complement strand
ACAGCCAGGCGACTGGAACTATGTTCCAATGCCGACCAGCCAGACCGCTTCGCTTTGAATTTTTATTTCAGCACGCTGAAAAAAAATACAATCTGGCTGGTCGGATAGGCCTTAGCAAGCTAAGTCGGTGTGATTTCTTCGGGTAAGTTTTCAAATCAGTATCAAGAAAACAAAACAAACTAAGAACTTCTTGTCTGCATGACTGCCTGACTGCCTGAATTGCTTAGATTGCTTGGGTCAGGTAGAAGGCCTACCGGTTTTGACTTCCTTAGATTGCTCAGGTCTGGTAAGAGGCTTACCGGTTTAGAATTACTTAGATTGCTTGGGGCTGGCAGAAGGCTTACCAGTTGTGACTGGCTTAGATTGCTGACGACAGTTAACCGGCTCAAACCGCTAACATCCTTACATAAGTTAAGGCTTGCCACGGCTTCCACAGGCCTCATATAGGAAGCCCGGGAAGTCCGGGAAGCCTTAGACTTTATAAGCGTTCCCCGTGGTTGTTTAAAAGAGACTGCTGGAGTGATCCGACCTGTCCGGTCTCGGCTCGTTGGAAGAGTATGTCTTTTTCAGGCGATCGAGCCCTGCCTCTCTTTCCCCTATGAGCGTGTCCCTGTCCTTCGGTTCCCACTGCCCGTCGCAAAAGAACGCATAGATTTTCGTGACGTTCCATGCCATCGCGGCCAGGCTGGCTCGCGTGTTTGCGATGAGGTCAGAATCCCTGGACTCGTCGGTTCTCCTCTCGTGATCGTCGAGGAGCCTCAGTTCGCAGACGATTTCATTGAGCACTGCCTCCGACTTTTCCTGACCCCACGCTGTCATGTCGAACTGACCCTTTTGTGCGATGATTTCTTTCTTGATTTTTGAATTTTTCATATTTCCTGTAATTTTTTAACACCAGTATAACAGATTCGGCGGTAATGGAAAAATAAGGTCTCGTGCTTATAATTGTTTCCTGACTTGAACCGGACTTTTGTCAGGATAAACAAAAGTGGTCGGGAAATAGTATCCTGTTAATTATGATAAAAAAGAAGCCCACGCCGCCGGTCTCGGCTCATGATGGCTCGGAGTGAGCCCCCAGGCGATGGAGGCCTTGCATCAAAATAAAAAGAGCCCCCCGAATATCAGAGGGCTCTTTGATTTGCAGCAATGCTAACTTGTTATTTCTTTTTCTTAGCAGGCGCTTTCTTCTTTGCAGCTTTTTTTGCTGCTTTCTTTTTTGTAGCCATAGTTTGTTAATTTTTTACTGAATCAATATTAAGGGTATTCTATTATATATACTAATTTTTTCTCGGCTAATCATTCATAAAGCCGGTTTCGGTTTACAGATAAGTCTACATATTCATCAATAAAGGTATAATCTCAAATGATATATCGGGCGGTCCCGAGTGGCGCTGCCAAAAATGAACTACGGGGAACGAGGGCCGAGGTAAAACTCAAAGTGCGAACACCTTGGCTGATTAAAACGGTCTTGTCATCCTTGCAGTTGCGGGCCCCAGGCAGTCAGGATTCCAGGGCAAGAGCAGCCACAATCAATAAAGAGTCATGAGAAAACGAATAGAAACCGACAGGTTCTTGCCAGTAATCGCCTGTTTTCAGAGCAAAATAAGCCCGGATATTCAAGATATTGGACTCAATGAAAAACAATTTGGGTGATCTTCTGCATTAAGAAACAGAGTTAAACTGGGCATTTATTTTTCCGTTTGGGCGAACACTGCTATACTGTAAGTAAAAAAATACAGGCAATATGAAAAACAATGAATCGAACAACGATGAAGAAAATCCCACACTGGAAGGCGACGAAATGCTCTGCTGTCCGAAATGTGGCAGCACCGAAGTGATGCGTACGATCTGGATTGACCCGAACGGGGTGTGGGACCTAACAGGTATCAACGAGAACAAATCGGTACCCGAATTCTACTGCAACGAAATCTGTGGCTCGATAGATGGCTTCGTGACGGTAGGCGAGTTCGGAAAGTCAGAAAATAAATCTATCTAAACTGGAGTTCACAACCTGTGTTAGTTTGAACACAAGTTAGCTGCTCGACTTTTCGCTTGCTTCATTATTAATTGCCGTATTGACCATCTCAGTGGGGAGTTCTTTCTTTGTTTTTAATCCTAAGTTTTTAAGTTTATCTGCTTGTAAAACTAAGTTATCATTCCCTTTGCTTAACTGCTTCGATGCTTCTACATATTTCTCTTGTGCTTTATCAAGATATACACCAACACTCTCAAGATTATCGATAAATCCAACAAACTTATCATATAACTTAGCTCCCCTATCTGCTATTTCAATGGCATTGCGATTTTGATATTCTCTTTTCCAGAGGTCAACTATAAGTTTTAATGAGGTAATAAGATTAGTGGGACTAATTAGTAGTATCCTCTTGTCATAGGCAAAATTCCATAAGTCAGCATCACCTTGTAAGGCCGCAATGTATGCTGGTTCACTGGGAACAAACATCATGACAAAATCAAGCGCTTTATCATAATCATCATACCCTTTTGCACTCAGCGCAATAATATGGTTTTTTACCGCCGCGACATGGGCTTCTAACTCTTTCTTTTGTTCATCAACATCAGTTGCGGCTATTAAACGAGTAAAGGCATTCAAGGATACTTTGGAATCAATGATCACACTCCTGTTATCTGGGTATTTTATTACCGCATCCGGCCTCATCTTGCTGCCATCTAAATCAGATTTTAGTGGGTTTCCTTCGGCATCTAACAATTGATGTTCCATGAAATACTCACGATTTTTCACTAAGCCGGATTTTTCTAAAATACTTTCCAATATCATTTCACCCCACCGTCCCTGTGTTTTAGCTTCCCCTTTTAACGCCTTTGTTAGGTTGTGGGCCTCATCGCTGATAACTTTATTTAAAACTGCCAGTTCTTTCACTCTTTCACCCAATGAGAAACGCTCTTTAGACTCTTTATCATAGACCTCCTCCACCTTTGTCTTAAATTCAGTAATGTTCTTACCGAGTGGTTCCAGTATTGCTTTAAGGTTATTCTTATTGAGTTCAGTGAACTTCTCTGTTTTTGTCTCTAATATTTTATTGGCAATATTCTCGAATTCAAGGTTGAATTTTTTACCCAATTCTTCCATTTCATTTTTCTGTGTCTCGAGTTTCTCATTCAGGGCTTCATTGTTCGCATTTGACGTGGCCAATAGTTGATTTTTTTTACCTAAGTCATTTGTAATAGATTTCATCTCATTTTTTAGAGATTCTATTTCCTTGTTTTTATCGGCAATTGTCTGATTTGCCGAACTAAGATTGGCTTTAGCCGAAGATAACTCGCTACCAAGGTCCCGTTCAATTTGACTGATCTTATTCTGAGCAGCCTCCCGTTCTGAATGAATGCTGGCATTCACTTTTAATTTGCCAAATAACCAGCCTATAGTTATCCCTATTATGATCCCTAATCCTATGTAAAGTAAAATTTCCATTTTGCAAATTTTCAGTTTTACCAGTAAAATTAACCATTCTTTTATACCTGCCTTACTTACAATTAGGACATCATTAAGCCAACATATAATACTCTCAATCAATTACTTCCTTACAATTCCAGGCAGCTTCCATAAAGAACATTGTCCTCACGATAAACTTCAAACGTAAATGCAGCACTATTATCAGAATGTTGCTCAACTATCTTGGTTTCAAACCATTTGTTCCAATCGATAATATAGAACGAGTAAGAAATAATGCCGGTAGCTTGGTTCCTTATCCTACCAATGAAATCGGTAAATCTGTCGCCTTCTTTTTGACTGAAAATTACATCATAGTGGTTAGCTATCCTTTTGATGCTCTCGGCTTTTAGCTTCCTCTTGTAGCATTTGATTCCTGCCGGATACTTGCCATAACGGGTGTAAGAAACAATATCCATATTTAGCGTTTGGCCAGTCTAACTTCTAACTGCCAGTTTCGCTTCAATAGGCGCTTATTTTCGCGTTTCAAGTTATCCAGTTCCTTTCTTTCCTTCTCGAATAGGTCCTTTAACGCATAGATTGCTGAATTTTTATTTGCCATCATCATCACCAAATGAGCGACATTTTTCGCTTTTACTTTCCGCATCAGGTACTTCCGATGAGTCTCAATAGTATGCTTAGTCAGTTTCAGTTTTTCCGCAATCTCTAAACTCGTGAAACCATTGCTAATCAACTGCGCAACTTGTTTCTCCCGAATTGTTAAGTCTTTCAGTAGCTTCATAATATTATTATATGATGCAATTTATAAGGTTTTTAATTTATAAGTGCATTTATACTTGTCTGTAATTTTTAGGAAAGGTGGATACACTTTATTTTATAAATCAGGATTGCCATTTCGGTCGCTTAAAATATATTCTTTATTTTCTCCTGACGAAACTTCGTAAAGGATGCAATACCGAGGGGCTTCCTTTCTCCATCTGCCATATATCTCTAATTCCCCGTTATTGTATTTGGCATGAGTAAATCCGTCCATCGCCAACTTTTTCACCATAATAGCTTGGTTATCTATTATTACTTCTTTCGAAAATATTTCGAAAGACAAATGAGGCGAAACCTTATTGTGAATAATGGTTTCGCCGTTAAATACATCCCCACATGCTATATTCCTGCTCTCGAACTCATTAAAAAGAATATCTAACGCTTTCCATGATTCGATTTGAATATTCACATAGAAATTCTCCTGCCACATCTCACTTTTAAAAAACCTGCCCGGTAGTTGCATGATTTCTTCGTTGTGAGTGTATTCAATCCAATAAGGTGGTGTTGGATCCTTACTTTTCCAATAGATTGTATTGTCTCCTTTAGGGTCTTTTAATAAGTTTTCAGAAGGAATGAGGGCTATTCTATACTGATCGATATAACTGCTTCTGTCAAGGTAATAACGCTGCATGGCTTGACTGAGAATATCCTTATATAAATACTCTCTATTTTTTAGTTTTAATTCAGAACCTACTCTATTAAATGGTCTGGGTTCCTTTTCACTTTTAAGCAAAAAAACACTGTCATATTTTGATGGCCCATCAGTTTTGGTGGATTTCAATTGGAAATCAAACTTATTTTTATCAAAATATAATGGTGCATGAAATAATTGTTCATGCAGTGTTTGGTCTAAAGAAAAGGAAAGTTTATAGGTCTCGGCACTTTTCTTACACACGCCATACCCTGAATTAATAATATAGCCAGCGTTCAAAAGGTTATTGATTAATTTATGCTGTTCCATTTCTCTTTCATTGTTTATTAGTGAGGACCTTTATTGTCTCTATTAGTTGAGGTACAGATTTAATTGTACCATATACAATGGCTCTTTGTAAAAACTTTCTTGCGAGCACAATACTATCTTTCTTGGTAATTCCAGCAATAAAATAGCTCGGCTCCGGTGGCCAATCGCCGGCGATTGCCTTACCCTCTCCTTTTAGGTAAGTGTATTTCTGTATTAACGTTTCCAATAGGGCATTCCTTTCCGCATTTTCCTTTTCAGATAATTGCTCCGACATGGGATTATATGCAGTTATAAATGCCCAGGTAGTACAATTGTGATTTTTCAAGAAATCTTTTACCTCTTGGTTGTCAACTCCAATAGAAATCGGCTTTTTCAAGCCGTACACAATGTATAAGGTGTTTTGATAGGCGGTAAACAAATCCGGATTGGGTTTGCTCTCATTTAATTGGACATCCGTCGCTTTACTATTCCTTTTATTCGCTCTCTTTTTCCTCATAATAATGAAGTTTAATTCATAATCAACAGCATCGAGAAAAACAGGAGGGATAAACAAGGCTCTCGCCCAAGGATATTTTGGATTTATTCTCCCGCATTGTCTTACCACCGTGGTCCTTTACTCGGTTGGTAGCCCTAAAGGGCTTCTTAATGCTTACACAAATGTAATGCAATTATCCGATTCGGCAAATTTCTTTTACAATTATATTATTTTTAGGATGAAATAAAGATAAAATATTTTGAGATGATTGAAATTTCGTAGAGGTGATAAAAGAAATATTTCCAGCTCCTGTGGAATCTGGAAAATTAAAGGGTATGATAGAAAAAGAACATTATTTAGAAATAGCAAATAAACATGGTCGCTATGCAAGCTGGGCGGTTTGGGCTGAAGAAGAGGAAAAGCCTAAATCTAATATTGGAGATATTAAAATATTTAATTTAGATTTTAATCCTAATATATTGTCCCACCTAAACCCTAATATAATAATGGTTGGGTTAAATTTTTCAAGGAAAATTGAAAATGAAAAATTCATAAATTTTCATGATAAAAGTCCGCATGCTCATGACTATAAAATCCGGTATGCTTTTAAGAATACAATTTGTAATGGCGCTTATATGACAGATATTATTAAGGACTTTGAACAACTAATTTCAGGAAAAGTTATTTCTTACTTGAAAAAAAATAAAGGTTTTGAAGCACAAAACATTGCAATATTCAAACAAGAAATAAATGATTTGAAAACGGATAATCCATTAATTATAGCTTTTGGGAAACCAACATATGCGCTCCTAAATAAACATTTCAGTAACAGGCATCAAATAGTCCAAGTTCCTCATTATAGCATGCACATTAGCAAAGAAAATTATAAAAATGAAATTGAAAACTACTTAAAAATTATTAATAGAAATATCGAATAATGCTAATTCATCTCAAATTTCATTGCATATTTTATTATATAGCTTAAGCAAAGTTTTATTCCTAATTGATTTTTTTAGCTCACATTCCCAAACTGTATAGACTCTCCATCCAAGTTTTTTTAGTTCAGCTTTTTGTCCGACTAAAATATGGATAAATTGGCACAAAAAGACGACATCTATTGCCATCCTGAATGCGGTTATGCCAACGCAATGCGTCAACAAATATCCAAGTCTTATTATTCTTCTTCAAATTTTAGTCCTAATTGTTTTGCGGATTCCTTTGCAATTTTATATTCAGGGCTTGATTCTAATATAGGTTTAGCTGAAGTTGACTTTCCCTTGATTTTTATTTCTATTTCAATATTATTATGCTTAAGTGGTAGAATAAAACTTGTGAACACTTGCGTATAAAGTTCTAAAGGGACGTTCCCTGAGATAGTTAAAGATTTAATTTTTCTGCCTTCAACATCTTGCGTTGCATTACCTCCAAAGGGTTCAGTTTGGTCTATGACCATGGAAATTGGAACTTCATTTCCAAAATTAGATTGTGAAGTTGTTTTAGCCAATGGCTTTAAGCTCTTATCTACCAGCCAATATGTTGAATCATTTATATCAAAGAAAGGTATATTTTCCTGAAAAAAGAATTTAGTAAAGTTCTTACCGTCACCAGTTGCTAAACAATATTCACCATTGTAGCAATATTTCATGATGCTTTTAGCAACCGCATCAGAATCAGTTACCATTGGCTTATCATCAAATCGAATGAAGGCTTCATAAATATCCTTCGCTTTTATTGATTGTTCTATAGTAGGTAAAAGATTATTACTTCGTAAAGTTCCTAATCCAACTGATTCCAACAACCATTCCTCTTCTTTTAGACAAGAAATTATGTTGGAGTTGATTTGGCTTTCTAAATTGTCCTTGAATTGTTTTACAACAAGTTTTTCTATTCCTTTCTTAACCGAATATTTTAGCACAATATTATAAGCTGAAACGAGAGAGCTATCTGATTGTTTATTTGCCTCCTCAATTCTTCTCCTTATTTCTTCTTTCTGTTCTTTTTCTAATTGAGTATTGTATTCTAAACTGATTTTTTGACAAGCCAAATAATCCCTTATATCAGATTGCAATTTACTTGAACCAACTTCCGAGCATACTAAGAATAAAATTGTATTGCGGTAAATACGCTCGCTATTTCCCTTTTTGGTGGCAATTTTTTCGATAACAGGTTTAATATTTCCGTTAATTTCGTTTGGATTAGCTAAGAATTTTGGACTAAGAATAATCAGGGTAGGTTTCATCTGTTCAGGTATATCTTCAGATGGGTTTACGAGTATATTAAATACTTGAACCAACTTAATTTTGTCAGAAATTCGCCTTAGAATTTCAGCAGCGATGTCAAGTGGCTTAATGTTGCCCTTCCCTTGGTTAATTAAGATGTTAATGTTTGGTGTTGTATCGAACCAATATCTCTTTTGCCCAGTGCTGCTATAATAAAGATAATGAGCATTAGCTTCCATTCTGTCAAGGGCGCTATTAATATCATTGTGGTTAAACCCTGCAGGTTTAACCATATTAAGCTTTATTTCATCAACACTAACGCCTTTATTCTGACCTTTTGAGCCAAATGTTCCCATTAAAATTGTAGAAGCAACCCCTTGAGTTATATTGTAACTACCTAAACCCTTTACTTCATTATCTATTTTAAACGCATTAGATGAAGTCCCCGAAATGTCCGCATTAATAACAGCATCCCAGCTGGCACCATTAAGTATAGTTATCTGACTTGTAAGTGCTTCAATGTTTGACAAGGTCACATCAGAGGTATGAATAAGATATTGACTTCCAGAAAGTGAAGTTTGCCTCTTCCATAAGTCCGAAACAATAGCTGCTAAAATTCTTAAAACACCCCTTGTACGTTGAAAATAAGGGTTACTTGCCCATCGCAAACGAAACATATCAATTAATTCAGGATGGAAGGGGTATGATTTTTTAAGTTTCTCCTTATATTCTGTTTTTAGAGCATAGCTTGGTATTTCTGCCAACATTGATTGATATAACAATGAATAAGCAGAAATGACATTCTCTATTTCACCTTCATTTCCTAAATCTTCAAATAATCTTCTGCGGACGACTTCAAATATTTCATCATCTTCAACTGGCTTCATATTTGCCCCAACACGTGTAATACGATTCTCTAAGGCCGTTAAAATTTGAGATGAAACAGGTGAGGCCGCTAATTCTTGTGCACTGGCAGGCAGGGTAGCAATTAGAACACAATGATCAGTACCAGATACCGACTCGGTTAACTCTTGCATAAAACTTACAGTCTGGTCACTTAAATTGCTACCTTCTACTTTTACAGCTGACGCGCTTACGCAATAATCAGCTAACTCATCAATTAGAATTAAAGCTGGCTTATTTTGTTCCAAAACCTTTTTAAATAAACCTTTTGGCGCAACTTGTTTTTCATCATTTATCCTAATAATTTCATAAGCAGGCTTTCCACCTAATTGATAAGCTAATTCACCCCATAGTGTTTTAATAGTTATGCCATTTACCTTTCTCCCTTGCGCTGGGTCATTAGTGGTATTTGTGAAAACAGCAATATGGCTTGAATCAAATTTTGGCTCACCTGTGAATTGAACCAATTCTTTGGCACCTTCGCTTTTAGTTGCTTTTTTACCCCATTTTGCCAAATGATATAGTGAAATCAATGTATGTGTTTTGCCCCCACCGAAACCCGTTTGTAATGAAATTACCCTGTTCTCGGAATCCTGTCCCCCATTCAAACCTTGTACCACTCTTTTTGCTATATTTTTTAATGCAGCTGTGAAATAAGTTTTTTGGAAGAACATTTCAGGGCTTGTATATATTTCTCTTCCAGTTCCTGACGCAACTTCTGCAAGATTAGCAGCGAATACAGATTCATCAAGGTGCCCTTCTTGAATATCTTTATGAGGCTTAACATTTTTGAACCATGATTTCATAACACTTATAGTTGTGGTGGTATACTAAAATAATTTTGTTTGTTCCAGCTCTTTACCCTGAATGATATTGCTTTCTCTTATTAAACTGTCCTTATTGGTAAGCAATCCAAATGCTTGTTTATAATCCTCACACCCTGAAGGTAATACTTCACAAAGCGAAGCTATCACGCGCCAAAAACTTCCTTGAGGTGAAGAAGCGGATTTACTAATATATGATAAGAGGGAACCCCTATTATTACTTTTGTAAAGATACATTGCCCGGTGTACTTCATCAATTAAAAAATTAATACTACGATCTCCAAGGTTTTTATTAGCATGTATGCGATCTTCAAAAGTACCCAGTGTCTGTTTGTTGCCATTTTTAATAAGTATATGCTCTGCAAACAATTCTGAGACATCAATACTTAAACCGACGCGACTAAATTTTGCTGCATCATCAAAATCACTTTCAACAAAGCCATAAAGTTGAAGCCACCCGATATAAAACTTTGTAAAATCATCTCCATCAAAGCCTTTAAGCATGGCATTGAAAGCACTTTCTCTTGCAATTTCTAAAAGTTCTGCAACTGTAACTTCACTACCATCTGCTTTCTCAACTTTCTCATATTTTCCAAACTCACTTACTGCTTGACCAAAACACGCCGTTAATAAATCAGCACCTCTAAATCCAAGTTGATATAATTCATTCACTTCTTTTACCACAGTTTTTTCAATTGCCTTTTTTACCTCTTTATATTCTCCAAAACCATCCCGTCTAATTGGTTTACATGAAACCGTTACTGAAGATGATAGTGCAGCATTACCCATAGCAAGCATTCTTGCTCCCATTTCAGTATCTATTGCCCAGCTACCGGTAATATTCATTCTTGCATTTAAAATTGAATTGCAAAGTGTAGTCCATGCCTCCGTACTTTGATGAGCAAACATAATACTTACTAAATCAGACGTTTGATGTTCAATAACATCTAATATTTTTGATAATTTAAGTTCAAAATGCTTTTTGGCATTTTCTATGCTATTTTGATGATGATATTTGATTGCAGTCTATACCTGGTCGCCTACTACAGGGTTATCTCCCACATCAGGTTCTTCTGTAACTGCCACTCCTACAGCTACAACAACATATACTATTACAGGAACAAATGGAAGTTGTTCATTAATGCGTAATGTCGTCGTTAATGTGTATCAATGCTGTTGTTCTACAAACGGAGCTGATTACACCCTAGGACCAATAGATTCAATTACAGATCCTTCTTTGCCTAGTGGTTTTGCTGCCGATCTTAATACGTCAAATTCAGGATATGACTTACTTAATACCGCTGGGACCCAAGTAGTAATCAACGGAATATTTAAAATAGATTATTCGGACATAAGAACTTTAGATATGGATAATTGTAAGGATTTGGAGTTTGGGCCAAATGCGCAAATCCAGGTAGTTCAACCTAGCCGTTTATCTCTTCAAGGCGGCGATTTAAAAGCAGCAGGTTGTACTAATACCATGTGGGCCGGCATCAAAACCCATGGCACACCATCTGAAATTGATATGGAAGGGGGAGCCAAAATTGAAGACGCTATAACCGCTTTAAGGTTAAACAGTGATGTAACAATTGATATATCAGATGCAACTTTTAACAATAATGATACTGATATGTATATAACTAATTATTATGCCACAACTACTTTTTATATTGCGGGATGTACATTCACAACAAACAATACCGGTGCATACGCCGGTAAACTAAAGCTTAATCCGTATTCAGGCGATATTGCGTACGCAGGCATAGTACTTAATTCTCCTCTTTTTAGACCTACCATAGGCGACAACTATTCATCTCAATTAGTAAATCAGTTTAGCAATAAACAATTTGGCATATTGAGTATGGCTACAGATTTATTAGTGTATAACAATATATTTAATAACATAAACCCGCCGCCATCTTCAGGTATTCCAATTTTTTACCCGTATATCTATCCGCCAAGCGGTACGGCAATATTTCAAAGCAACATCGTATACCCGGTAAAATTTGCATACCCTTTGCCCCTAAATAGTTCCGACATTGTTATGGTACCACAAATATTTGGCACTACCATCGGAGGGCAGAATTATGCTAAAAACAGTTTTGAAAATTGTTACCAGGGTGTATATACCGTTGGGTCAAATATGCGAATTTATAATAATGAGTTTGGTGATATTTCTCCTGTAACTTATGGTGTGCAAATTTTTAGCTCAAGTGTCTATAATTCATATCAAACTATTGGAGAGAATTACATTAACTCATCAAACCAGGGTATTAGAATATTTGATAACTATAATGCAACTTATCCGTTAACTGTTGATAGCAACACGGTAAATAGTGCTGCTGATGCCATAACTATTTCAAACCATGTAGGCACAGTTTCAACTCATTTAACTTCTAATTCTAACATAGATTTGAATAAGATAACAATGAATGAACATATTCCATCTAAACCTTATCATGCTATCAGAATGACTTATAGTACAGGAACTTATATAGGTGCTAATAAGATTTACAACTATAGTGAAAGTGATAAGCAATACAAGCGTGGTATTTCATTGTCAATGTGTTCTTCAAATTTAATTCGTTGCAATTATATTTACAATATGGATTATTCAATGCAATTCCAGGGAGCCTCTACCGGTTTAGACATTGAGGGAAATAGTTTAACCGGATATAATTATGGTTGGACATTAGGCGAGAGGGGAATTGATTATTCTTCAACGATCAACTCTCAAGGCTCCTCAAATGAAACAACAGGCAATAATTTTTATGGTGGATCACCCATTTCTGATTTGTACACTATTCATACGGATGCAGGTTTTATTCAATATTTGGTGGGTTCAGATCCATTTCCTCCATCAAGTTCTACAGCAACTACTGGTTATACAAGTATACAAATTAAACTTTCAGGGGCAACACTATATTATAGTTGCCCAGGTACTCCATCTGAATGTTGTTATAGTACAATGGTTGATGTAAAAGAAGATAGTGAGATTGTTACGAATAGTCTTAGTATTTCGTCTACAGATGCCCCACTTACTTATTTTACACTAAAGAAAAATATATATGAAAATGGTATACCAGGCCTTTATCCTCTTGGTCTTTATACCACCTTAGCTGAAACAGAAGCTTTAGGTTTGGTTTCACCCTCGGAAGACACCTTGTTTACCAATTTTCTTGATACCATGTCATCTAATAATATGAGCAAATTTGTACAGGTAGATAAATTAATTGATCTTATGGCTAGCAGCGCTATCAGCCCCGATTCATTACAAACTTTAATTAAAGCAGCAACTACAACTGACAGTTTAATTGATGATGTGTATATTTATGAATCGAACCTTAAATCTATAGACAGTATTTATCTTAAAACTATTGCCTACGGTATGTATGGAATTGACAGCTCACAGGCAGTCACTTTATATGGCATAGCTACCCAATGCCCGTATGTTGGCGGAGAAGCGGTATTTGAAGCGAGGGCTTTTCTTAAACTAATAAATGACACCACAAATTATGATGACTCTGCATTATGTGTAACATATGAAATGGAAAGCGACAGGCAGCCCTACGCTGTTCCTATGGACACAACTTATTCCTTTAATTTATTCCCCAATCCAACCAATTCTACTATAAATTTAACTTATAATTTAGGGAAGGAAAATAATGCAAGGCTATTTGTATATGACATGCTTGGAAAAGAACTATTAGTTGTTAATATAGATAATAAGAATAATTTTGTAAGTATAAATGTTTCAAATATGTCACCTGGTTTGTACTATGCCCGTGTCTCAACAAATTCAAAAAATCTTTTTGGCGGCAAATTTTCTGTAATTCGTTAATTGGTTTTTATAGTGAAAAATACGTTAGCAATATTTCTTATTCTTTTTATTGATCAGTATTCCCATGCCCAAAATCGCGCGAACATTTGGGAGTTATCTTATTCTGATACTATTGCTATCCCCAATTCACAGATAAATTTTAATTCAGGTAAAGCAGATACATCTTCTGTTTATCGTCCAATGGCATTCTGGAACACTGATGCGAGTATTTGCGATAGTAACGGTAATTTATTGTTTTATACTAATGGTCTTTACATTGGCAATAAAAAGTTCGATACACTACTGAATTCTGTAAATTTCAATCCTGGCTGGGCTACAACTTTTTACGAACCCTATGGGTTAGCTGCTTGCCAGGGTGCTTTTATCATTCCCTTTCCCGGACATTCAAATCAATATTATATTTTCTATATTACAGGGGAAGAATTTTTTGGAAATAATCAAACACAACTCCAACCCTTCCATTTAAGCTATAGCCTTATTGACATGGCTTTAGATAATGGACTTGGAGGGATTGATACTAATAAAAAGAATTTATACGCTATCCAGGATACACTTACGTGGGGCAGGCTTACTGGTGTTAAACATGCTAATGGCAGAGATTGGTGGGTAATAATACATAGGTATTACTCTAATAAATATTATAAATTGCTAGTAACACCTGATAGTATTTACGGGCCATATAGCCAAAATATTGGTTCGGTAGTAACTACAGATATAGGTGGCCAGGCCACCTTTTCTCCCGATGGGTCAAAATTTGCCATGATAAGCCCTAATTACACGTTGGATTATATGAATTTTGACAGGTGTTCGGGTGATTTTTTTAATTCGCAAATAATCAATGTGCCTTATGCAGACAGTAATCAGACTATTGGATGTTCTTTTTCACCTAACAGTAGATTTCTATATGTATCTTCTCTATATACACTGTGGCAATATGATACATGGGCAACTGACATTGCTTCTTCAGCAATTAAAATTGCAGTGTATGATAGTTTTGTTGTTCAGAAAGTACCAGTTTTATTTTTTATGCATCAATTGGCTCCTGATGGAAAAATATATTTAGGTACATGGAATGGCATGGAATATTTGCATGTAATAAACTCCCCAGATAGCTTAGGCATTGCATGTGATTTTACACAACACTCTTTTATAATACCTTATTATAACTTTACCGTACCAAGTTTCCCTAACTATGATTTAGGAGCGCTAATCGGATCACCTTGCGATACATTGAATGGAATTAAACAGGTAGCAGCAAATACTACTCAATTATCTATTTATCCTAACCCTGCATTTAACCAGTTAAATATTACCTACAATATTTCACAACAAAGCACGCTCGAACTATTTGATGTATTGGGCAGGGAAATTATGAGGCTTACTTTATATCCTTATTTTAAATCGAGAATAATAGATGTAACTGATTTAACTGCCGGAATATATGAGCTACGGCTTATTACTGGCAATGAGGAAACAGTTAAAAAGTTTGTAAAGGAATAAATTAAAGGAATCGAACAATTCTTCTGATAACTGCGTCAAAAGAAACAGTTATTATTCCGATCTTATAAAGGGCTGATATATCAGTATTCCGATTAGCTTCAATGGAGAAAGCGCTACAATAATAAAGTCATATGTTGGTACTTTCAACATATGTGAATCGGTTGTGCTCTACCTTGACTGCCTGCAACAGCATTTTGCTAGGAAAAATAGTTTATAAATCCTCTTCAATAAATTTAGGTACCAAACAAACCATTAATGTGAGCACATTACCGGGTGGGTTATTTTTTGTAACGGTACTTCAAATAGCACCACAATCACTAAAAAATTGTGATAGAACGGTAGTTTTTTCTGTAAGCGCTCTCACATGAACAACTCCCAATTCTGCCCGTAAACTTGTGAAGGAACGAATTTGTTGTCATCTCTCACTCTGCCTGTACTTGTTCAGCATAACCCTTCAACCATGAGTAGAACGACGGTTCTCCGCCCATCTTGACCATTAAATCCCCCTCCTCATATGCCCCGTCTTTCAGCGTGAACGAGGTTTCGGGGTAACTAACCCGGAACGTTCCTTCTTTCATTATAGTGAGTAGGTACTCCTGTCCGTTTCTTCCTTTGTACGAGAGCCCGTCAGCTACTATCTCCTCCTTTAGCACAGGCGGCGCTCTAAGCTCTTCTTTATTATTGTCGTCGTCACCCTTGTCTGGGTGGAAATCTTCGTACCGGCCCATGTTTATGATTATTTATCTCAGGGCAGTATGCCACTTTCAATGCCTGTCCATGAAATGACTATGCTATCAGGGTAATAGTGCAAATGCACTGTATCACCGACCTTGACGCCAAGCTTCGAGAGCCACTTACCTTCTATAACCAATCTTGGAACGCCTGTTTTTAATGATGAAAACTTTCTGACAGCCCTCGGCCCTTGGATGTAAGACGTATTTTCGGGTTCATTCGCATGGAACAGTTCGAGTTGCATGAGCGAGTATAGCAGTTGCGCTTCAATAGATCAAATCCCATTCGTTGCATTTCACCCGTACCGGCGCGGAAAACATTGCCGGTATTCTTTTGGCGGTCTGTACATCACACACAGCGCTCATGGATCATTCCACAATTCTGTACGTAGTGTTATCATATTTCTTTTCGATTTCTTTTTTCAGCCTGCTCATACTTTCTATTTTTAATCGTTTGTTAAGGCGCCTTTTATACTCGTCGGTTATCTTACCTGACAATGGAAATACATTGAAACTTGCTGCGCGATAACTAACGTATTCTTCAACCCCGTGCAGCACTATGTAATAATCTTTAAATGGCGATTTGTCATTATCCGGTGGAACACCGACGACAATTCCAGCACGGAGCATCGTGCCATCTACAAACTCCACTAAGTCGCCTCTACTGAACCTGTTGTCATAGCTCTGCTTTACGCTATTTTCCGCTTCCCATACGTGCTCCCCGTAGAACTGCCCATGCTTATCATAGAACCTTGTGCGGATAAAATTCCAGAAATAGTTCAGCCCTATCTCCTCTATCTCGTAAATCTTCCACGGCTTATCCGCAAGAAAGTTGTAGCGGCCCTTGTCCCTGATGCTCAAAAAATGTTCAGCGTATTCCAGGTTGGTAAATATGCCGAGCGTGCCGCAGTGCAACTGCAAAGGGTATTTCACCTCAT
>Ga0302186_10001893_pt1 | contig 16645 bp, 25 predicted proteins | sample II_Bog_E1_2_FD_198782 | JGI IMG/M metagenome (GOLD analysis project Ga0302186, IMG submission 198782) | Peat permafrost microbial communities from Stordalen Mire near Abisko, Sweden - II_Bog_E1_1 | ecosystem: Environmental > Terrestrial > Soil > Wetlands > Peat | place: Sweden: Abisko... | reverse complement strand
AGTTTTTTACTTTGTTTGAAAGCGTTTGTAAAAAATAAAATTTGGGAAGTGATTATTTTCGGTCGGGTTTGGAGTTTTTTTTTCAGGTTTTGTTTTAAAAAATTAAAATATTTAATTTATTAACAATGAATTTTTTTTTATTTAAAAATGAATTAAAAACTAAATAACTTCAAACTTTTCCAAATTAATCGATATTTAATTTTTTTCTTTTATTTTAAAGAATTTTAAAGAAAGGTTTTCCCTGTTTTCTTTTTCTTATTGCTGCCCTCTAAATCCATTCCCTCAATGTTTTCCAAAAACTCACTAAACTGAAAGTTGTCATTCATTTTTCTTTTCTTCTGGTTCTGCTCGACGCTTAAATCTGCTTCATCTTGTTTCCTTTCCCCCTCCACAATGAATTTCTTCACTTTTTGTCCAAAGCTTTTATTATCTTCCTTCTGATTCATATCTTGTTCTGCAGAAGCTTCCTTCTTTTCTTCCTTTGTCATTAGACCTTCAATTTGCAAATCCTTATCAATTTTTCTCGGTCTTCCTCTTTTTCCAAGCCCAGGCTGCTTGACATGATCTTTCAATAGAGATTTGAGACTTTTGGCTCTTTTCTTTGTTTTCCCATTATCACCATCAGCAAATTCTTCACTATTATTGCTTTTCATAGGTTCATTAGCTACTAATTTATCAAGGTCTTTCACTCCAAATTCTTTAAAAACCTTAGAAACCACTTCAACTGCCTTGGCACTTAATCCGCCTCCTCTGATATTTTCGAAAAAAACCTTCATTTCGTTCTGATAATCGAAATTTTCTAAGGCTGGGTCTAAGTCCAACTGCTCCATTTCAAGAATACTGGCCTCACTCCGGCTTTGACGCTTCAAAGCAGCTGAACTAAGGGTATTCTTGAATTTTTTCATACTATATTGATTTTTCTGATTGTATTTGCTACTCAATGAAAACATCTCTGATTTTTGATCATATATTAGCTCATTGGAAATCTTGGCTATGGTTTGCAGGAAGAACTCGGAGAAATAAGAGTTGCGGTTTCTGAAATTCAGATGATCAATTTTTTCGAGGAAAAGCGATGGAGGCATCAGACGAAAACTACTTTCTGATAGATCCTTCTCATACTTAATAAAAGAATTAAGAGAAAATTAATTAAAGAAATTAGTATGAAATTTACCAATTGTCTAAGATCTGAAACTGCTTCCTTTCCTATTGAATTAAAGGACATTTTGGTTTTGAAACATTGTTCGAAGTTCTCATTCAAATTAACGTTATTTTGAACCATTTCCAAAGTAGAAGTGTTGTTTTTCGATCTCCAAAACTTGAGGATTTCTCTAAAATAACCAAATTATTCAAAGCAATTAATAAATGATTAAAACCCTCCATTGGCAACTTTGATCTTGAATTTGTTTTCTAATCTATTGATTCTTACTGCATCGAATCCAGAATATTCAACTCTTAATCTAATCAAAGGCAACTTCTTGATCTCTTGATCGAAAACTCTGCTCTGATACTCTTTTAACAACCCTTGTATTTCGCCTTCAATCAGACTCTCTAATTCATCTTCTTCTAATCCCTTGAAGTTCTTCTTTACTTCTTCAGTCATGGAATCCTTGATTTTCTTCATATTCTTCTTTTCTAACTCCTTGACAATGAGTTCCCGATGAGATTCTTTTAAGAAAATCGGGTCGAATTGGAAATCCTTTCTTCTTATATTCAAGATCCCCAAATGTTTGGTCTTACTTTCTGATTCATTGAAAGTCGTGATAATTGAAGCACCAGGCTTATAAATGTTTATTTCAGTCTCTTCATCGAAATTGATAACAGGATGGCTTTCCAGATCAGACCCCCAAATCATCAAATTGAAAAACGATGATTCTTGAGTTTTCGGCAAAGGTGAAGAAGAATCTTGATGAAGGATCAAAATGTTGAAATAATCTTGGGAATTTTCATTTTTCGCGAATTTGAACTTATTATTGCTCCAATTCTCTCTGAAAACAGATTCCCTTATGTTGCCAATACCATAAATAGCAACTTTGGTTTCTCCTTTATGGAGTAAAATTGGTGAGACCTCAATGAATTCAATTGGCTCTTTGAGGACTAGCTTGCCAAAATAATTTATCTAGCGAAAAAAAAGGTAACCATAAAATTTAATAGTTTTTTTACATAATTTCCTGCCTGTAAAACATCCAAAACACTTAAGGAGCTTTCTGTCGGCAGGATCTCTTTTTTCCCATGAATCACAAAAATCGGCAAGTCGATGTTCATGTTTTCACAGGCATAATTCGGAACCTGTCGACCCCAAAGCACTTCGAAACTTATAGGCTTATCTCCCAAAATACTGCTCTTGATTAGACTAATGGCTCGATAAAGAATTTCTTGACTAGGTGAGCTTTCCTCAAAAAGGTTGCCCCCTAATAAAAGTATATCAACGTTGTTTTGCCGAGATTGCTTTAGAATTTCCTCAAGGGCATCGAAGGAATCGTTTTTTCGGATTGGATGATGAAAGGAAAATCCAAGATGATTGTTTGCGGAAATGGCCATCTTGAAAACATGGTTTTCATCAGAAAAATAACTACTTTTTGATGGGATTGTCTTTTCGATGTTCATAAGAATTGATGGAATTGATGAAAATTCGAGAAATTGTTTTTTGGAATTAGGATGAGGAGGTTCTTTTATAGAAAAACAGAGGCTCAAATTTTTGGTTGTTGTGACTAAATTATCAAGGTAAACAAGCGAGTTAATATAAAGATTGTGTTTTATAATAAGAAACTTTCATTTTATTAAACAGAAATAAATTTTCAAATATTTTAATGATTAAATTTTCTTTTTCGGAAGGAATACATATTGTTGAAAAACCCTCATCATTTTTTCTATATTTTTATAAAGAATGTTTAGATTATGAATTTTTTTGATTTTTACATAGAAATTACAAATAGACAATAAGTCTGAAAGGATAAAAAACAAGACACTCCAGAAGAACAAGGAAAAGTCAGTGAAAAGATCCTCTTTCAGACTCTAAAAATTAAAATATCTTCATAATTTTGTTTTATCCCGAAAAATGGCGTTTTTTTTTCGAGTGTTGTTCAAATTCAATGAAAAGTATCGATTTAAGATAGGTCACAGAAGAAGCCTTTTTTTAAGGTTTTTAGAAGTCTTTTTTTAAGGTTTTTAGAAGCCTTTTTTTAAGGTTTTTAGAAAATAAAAGCTGTTATATAGAGGATTGGGTAGAAGTCGAATTGGCAGGTTTGGGTTCGACTCTGGTAAATTCAATTCCCAAATTTTATGGAATTTTAATTCGAAAAAATTGAAAAAAAACTGTTATCCCCTCCATTTTTTGTGTAAATCACTTTAGTCTGTAATAAAATATTAAAAAATCAACAAATTTTTATGAATTTTTTCAATAATATTTGTCGGAAATTAAAATTTACACTTTTGAAAATGGAATTTTTTTAAAATTAAAATTCGTTAATTTGGAATTCAAAAATTGGTGCAAAAATTCCAGTATCTACAACGATAATTCTTTTAAGGATTGAAAATGTTTTTGCAAAGGATATTTCCAGAAAATATCTGCTTTCGAATCATATCTCAAAAGAAAAAAAAAGGTCTAAAACATAATTAGCGAAAAGGTTATATTTCCTCAAATTTAAAAAGGGAACATTAAACGAAATAAAATAAAACCCAATAAAACCCAATAAAATTAAAAAAATTCGAAAATGCAGAAGACCTCTCATCTGGATCTCATCAACCCAATCCATACTGATATGTATCAGATCACCATGGCCTATTCCTACTTTAAGCAGAACAAACATAACGAAGATGCTGCTTTTGAGCTTTTTTTCAGGAAGAGTCCTTTTTCAGGCGAAGTTCCTTTTTTACAAAAAATTCATTCTATCTCTCTCTAATCATTATCATTTTCATTTTTTCAGTATTTAATATTTTGTGGATTGTCTGAAGTTTTAGCCTTCATGAACACATACAAATTTCTCCCAGAACACATAGACTTCCTTAAAAAGTAACTTTAATATGACTAAAAATATTCATTCGATTAAATATAGTGTGATTCTACCAAAAGATGCCGACCCAGCCTTTTTCGAATATCTTAAAAATTTGGATTGTTCTCGAGTGAAGCTTTACGGTTTTAATTTTGAGAGTATTTTTCCTAGATTTACATTTATTTCCAGCTTTCAAAGAGGGATCCATTGTGTTTCCAATGGAGCCTTTGATTCGTCTTGAAGGACCCTTGGGTTTGATTCAAATGCTCGAGACAAGCATTATAAATCTCGTGAGTTTCCCTAGTCTAATAGCCACGAATGCTTCTAGATAAGAGAAATTTTTTGATTTCTTTGAATTTATGGTAATTTTTTAAGATGAGGTTCATTGCAGGCGCAAACAAAGAATTATCTGAATTTGGACTCAGAAGAGCTCAAGGTCCTGATGGTGGCTTTTCAGCCTCTTATTATTCATATCTTGGTGGCTTTGATAGCACAAGCAACGTTTTGGCTGGAATGAAATTGGGCATTCCAGTGGTTGGCACCATGGCTCATTCCTTCGTGACTTCATATAGTAAATTAGATGAGATATGTGAAGAGAAATGCATGCTAAATGGGGTGAATTTGAAGAAAGTGGCTTTAGTATTTAGAAAGGAATTGGGGTACGAGAATACCAATGAAGGAGAATTAGCATCTTTTATAGCTTTCGCAGTGGATTTCCCAAAAAACTTCCTCTGTCTGGTTGACACTTATGATACTTTAAACTCTGGAGTGCCAAATTTCATTTGTGTGGCTTTGGCTTTGATCCAGGCGAAGGAAAAACCGATGGGAATTAGATTAGATTCAGGGGATTTAGCTTATTTGTCAAAGTATAGTTTTGTTTTTTTGTTATATGAAAGATGAAATCGCTTAGGGAATCGAAGAAGATGTTCAGGGAAATCGGAGGGAAAAAGAATGCTCCTGAAATGATAAATTGCTTGGTCGTCGCTTCTAATGATATCAATGAGGAAGCATTGCATGAATTGAATAAATTGGTACTTTATTTAATTAAGAAAAAAACTAAAAAGAATGATAAAGGAACATGAAATTGACGTTTTTGGAATCGGAACAAATCTGGTCACTTGCCAAAAACAGCCTGCCTTGGGTTTGGTAAAAATCAATTACTAAAATCTCAATTTTCTATTGTTTTTTTCCGAATTCAAGGTATATAAACTTGTTGAATTATTGAAAATTCCAAGAATGAAATGCTCAGAAGAACCATCTAAATCAACGTTACCTGGTTTTTTTTTAATTAGATTATATTGAAATATGGAATAAAAATTTATAGGAATTAAGAATGTTTATAGAGTGTTCATTAAGTCTTCAAAATACCCTGCGTTCGATATAATTACCAAAGCCGATGAAAAAATCGAAGATGGAAAGGAATATCTTTGTCGTGAGATGGGTCATTTCAACAAAAAAATCAATGTGACTGTGGGAAAATCGCATTTATTAAACGAGTTGCAATGGAATAATAAGATTCTGCATCCAATTGCAGATATTAAGGTTTTTTTTAATTTTTTTTTAAGTGAATTGAAGAGAAAAATATAAAAAGGAAGTGAAAAATATTGTGGAAGATGAAAAAAAGACCTTCAATCCAGATGTTTTGAAAGTCAAGAGTCCCTCTAAACATCTCATCCTATTGACTGAATCTTATTATCATATGTTCGCAGATCTCTTTGATAAAATTTCGATAGTCCACAAGTTGAACTAAATAAAGTACTTATAAAGAAAATTAACAGAAAATTCTTAGAAAAAAAACAAAGCAAATTAATTTTTTTCTTAGAAAATCATTTAAAAAAAAAAATAAAAATTTGTTAGAAAATTAACAGAAAATTCTTAGAAAAAAAACAAAGCAAATTAATTTTGTTCTTGAAAAACATTTAAAAAAAAAAATTAAAAATTTGTTCAGAAGAAGAAAATAAATATTGACAAAATTTTTTATTTAAAAAATTGAATTTCGTTGCTAATAACGATAACTAAAATAAAATGGAGGAAAAAATCCCTTTCAGCTTCAGAAATCAAATCTACCCCCCTCCGCCCAACACTTCCAATAGCTACAAAACCACCACCGTTTCAACCATGAATGGTGAAGATTTCGTCGTTTCACTTAACAAAGAAATGGACCTCATCTTACAAAACATCGACTCAAAATCATCGACCTTCCCTGATAATTTTCATGGCTCACCCAATTTCAACCAGAATATTAATAACCAATTGAACGTGAACAAAACAATCTCTGATCAAAAGAAAAACATCAAAATAATGGACGATAATCAAGTTTTTCTTGAAAATGACTCATTTGGACAAGAAAAAGACTTTCATCCCCAGGAAAAGAAATACCCTGTTGAGATGTAAAGAATATCTAAAAATTAGTCAATTTATAAGGAAATATGTTATTTAGGAAAGACCTAAGCAAGAATTTCAAGGATTCTATCGATCGAGAGAAATTCGCTGAAGTTTTAAATAAAAACTATGAATTAAAACATAGGACCAAGGATTTGGAAACAAAACTGGGCACACTTATCTCAGAGCTTTCTGAAGTAAAGAAAATGCAGAAAATTTCATTATATTCTTAATAAAAGTGTCAAAAAGCATTGGAAAATACTTTGAAAATCCAAATAACATCGAGCATTAGTGAGGAAATGCAGCATTTGGCAGAAAACCACAATTCTTTGAAAAAAGATCTCGAATGTTTGGAGGATGAAAACGAGAAATTGAGCCAAGATTTATCTCTTCAAGAGAAGAAAGAGAAAGATCTTAATGTAGAAATCGATCGAAAAACTCTGGAAATAGAGAAATTTCGAAAAGATTACACAGAAGAATTGAATAAAGTCAATAAGCTTTTGGAGATGAACCAAGAATTAAATAAGGAATTGAACAAAATCCAAAAAGAAAATAATGAGAAATTAGAAGAAAAAGATAAGATTATTCAAGACTATAAAGCCTTTATAGAGAGAAAAGAGAAGGCTTTAGATGAATCGAAAGGAAATAATGAGAAAAACAACAGAAATTTCGAGAAAAACGTCAGGGAAATGACTGAAACCAATTATAGAAACGAAAGGAATCTCAAAAGAACTGAAATCGAATTGAAGGAAAAGACTCAGGATATTGAGAATTTGAGAAATGAATTACAGGCGATTTTTTCTCAGAATCGTGAAGTAAGAGAAAGAAATGAAGAATATCTGATGAAAATCGAGAAAATGGAAAGTTATACCAATCATTCGATGCAGGAATTTGATGAATTGACTCAGGATTTGAAAGAAATCATCAAGGAATTAACAAATAATTTGGGTTCTGAGGAATATTTCTCTAAGGAATTTAAGTCTTTGCCTGGTTTTGAAAGTTCCAATCCTTATGAAATGGTTAAAGAAATGATTATTACAGCTTTTAAAGAGATTCAGGTAAAAAATTAATAGAAATTGAGGAGAAATTAATAATTTGGTAGAATTTGATCAATAAGCTCATGAGTTTTTCAGGCTTTTTTGAGAAATGCTCGGAGGATTTCGAAAGCAAAAGGGAGGCCATTGAAGATAAATGGCTTCAGAAAGTTCAGGTCTTAAATGAAGAAAGGGATTATTTATATGAGCTGTTTTCCAAGTAAAATCTTAATAAAATATTCGAAATTTGGGTAATTTGGTATTTTGGCAATGTAGGACTTGTCAAAGAATAAAAAATGAAAGGTTTTCTGAAATTGTTTCAAAATTGCTTGGAGCAAAAAACGAAGCCTTGACTCAAGATATGGAAGTCAAATTAAGGGAAACCGAATATTTCTCATTGGAGAATAATTTGAAAAGACAACTCGCTGAGAAAAACCTCAAGCCTGAAAATATCATTCAGATTAGAAGCGATTTGGAAAAAAAGAAGGCACAATTGATTTTCCTCAAAAAAAACCAGTAAATTAATTTTTTTTTGGTTATTATTGGACCAAAAATTGCTATAAAGTTTGAAAGCAAAGGAAGAAATAAGTTACCTTGAAGAGGAATTCGAAAATCTCAAAAATGAATCGATTGGGTTCAATTTACAGGAAAATAAAATCTCACAAAACTCACAAAATCCTCATTCCAGAAAGATTTCGTTCACGCAGCAAAATGAAAGGCCAGAAAGACTAAGTTTAAAGGATAAGCTGGATAAATCAAGGAAATTGATTAATTCTCCATCGAAAATATAGAGAGATGGACGAATTTTCTGTTTAAAAATTGTTGATCATGTTTTTGAGAGAATCTATTTTTCTGAATTTTTGTATTGAATGAATTAATATTTTTGTGATTTTAAAAAAACTGAGGAAAAAATTGTCGCAAATTATTAAATATTAATTTTGTTAGACTTTATGTGTATAAATATATTATAAAAAAGGAATTATTATATTATAAAAAAGCAATTCGAAAATTATAAATGTAATATTTATATTGTGCAGATAAAAAATGAACTTTTATTCTGGTCTCTTTAAAACAACAAATTATAAAAATTTTAAGAGATTAAGCGTATTTTCAAAAAACCAAAAAATGATCATTAGAAATGTTAATATTCCATCTATTGCAGAAGGATTTCATCTACAGAGTTTTATAAATTTCTCCATATTCGAAGAAATCATGGAATATTTTAAAAAAGCAAAAATCTCAATTATAAATACTTCAGAAAAAAATTCATTTTTTATAAAATTTCTTCATATTCTTAAGTAATATTTAAAAAACCCAAAAATTCAGCATTATATAACTGCTAAAATTTTATACAGTGCAGAACCAAATTCAAATTTAAAATTTCATCATGGTAAATAATGGTAAAAAACCTCAACAATCAATAGTTTTTAGGTTTGTTTTTTACTAAAAAAAAAATAATAAACCCCCATTATAAAAATTTATAAAATACATTATTAATTTTGTCAATATATTCTTATATAACTCGCACTATCACACTAAAAATTCCTTCATTAATGCAAATTTTTAAATTTATTTCAATATATATAGAAGCCTCCCAAAGTTTTCTATAAACTTCCTAATTTTCTTATTATTTAATTTTATTCTTCGAGCTCTTGCTCTCCCCTAACTTAAAACAGTCCTCATGGACCCTTTATGCTATACTTCCCTCTCCAGTTCTACCTTCTCCTTCCTTTCCCTCAAACCTTTGATCATTTTATGTCCAGATCAAGATTTTGATGGTGAAAAATGGAAGATGAAATTCGGAGAAGCAGCCCAAAATTATGTCGACGCTCTTAGAAAGGAAGGAGCGGATGTTTTGGTCCTTCGAGGTTATGAACAAAACTATGAAATGTTGATGGCTTCGATGGATGGTTGGTTGATCCCAGGGGGATTGGACATTGATCCAACTAAATACCATGCCATCAAACATCCAAAGACAGTCTCTTTGGAGTCACATGAGCTCAGATTTAAATTTGAAGTGGAGATGTACAAAAAATTGCCAAAAACTCTGCCCATTTTGGGAATTTGCTATGGTTCGCAGCTTCTGAATGTGCTCAACGGTAAAAAACCATTAAAAACGCCAAAAAAATCAATTAATTTTTTTTGAATTTCTAGGTGGGTCCTTGGTTCAACATATCAATAATTCTGAGGAACATTGTGAAGGAAGGGTTAGAACTGTGAAAATCACAAAAAAAAGCAAATTGGCATTTTCCTTCAAAGAAAAAGATTCCATCATCAAAGTCAAATGCTATCATCATCAAGTCATTGAAAAAAGAGGAGTCAATATAGAGCCAATTGTTTATGATTCAGATGGAAGCATTCATGCTATTGAGCTGAATGAGCCTGGTCGATGGGTTATTGGGGTGCAATGGCATCCAGAAAGATCTCAAGATGACAAAAATCGTGAAATTATTCGAGAATTTGTGAAGCAAGCTGATGTCTATAGAGTTAAAAAAATCGCCGCTTGGATGATTTTAATGATGTTTTGGAGGCTAATTAGCTTGAAGAAGAAAGATATAAAAGCCCAGTAATCAATGATTTTTTCCTTTTTTGATGTGTGTTTTTTTTTTCATTTGCAAGCTTAAGCGTTTCTTATGAATATGGTTTTCCTAAAAAATGCTTTAATTTAAAATGTTATTAAAACTGCCAAATTAAAAAAAATGAAATTTTTTCTTTTTCTTTTAAAACCAAATTTTAAAAATTCTTAATAAACAGAAATTTTTTTCCTCTTCAATAAATATATATGAAGATAAAAATCCTCACTCTTTTGAACTATATAGCAACTTTCCTGCTTCTTGCTGTTTTCTTCGTCTGGAGTCTCAAAGCCCTCAAATTCGATAATTTCTTCCTTTACACTTTTTGGGTTGTAATTGCTACAGCTGTGATAAATCTTACACACTTGTTTTCGAATTTCCTATACGGAGGCTCAATGCTTTATTATTTATGCTTGATAAGGTAAAATTTTGATTTTTTTCTGTTATTTTCTTCAAGAAGCATTTGCAAGGTATATCGCCATATTCATGCAGGGTTTTTTGTTTCTTGGCATAACAATGCATTCTAACATAAAACTTGCCTATATTCATAACAATTTAAAGCTAAGAGACTTCTTAAAAAGGGTACTTGTGATATATGTCATGATTATCATCAGCATGTTATGGTATTTAATGATGAACCTTGAGCAAAAGGATGAAGAACAAAGTTTCGTGATGATTTTTCAAAAGGATTCCAGATTATATGTTTCGCATGAATTGGAAAAATTAGCTTTATTCCTCAATTGCATTGTTTATAGCTTGAATTTATGGCTTTCGTTTAGATATTTTGTCAGAATGTCATCTCGACATAATTATCTGTTAATTTCAGCAGTTCTTTTGTGCACAGTGGAATTTTTGAAGATCTTTTTCGAATTTATTGAAAGCTATATCGTTGTGCAGATTGCAGATATTGTCGCTATTTTCTTTGTGTTGGGAAGCCAATCTCATATCACCAAAAGGGAAAAAATATTATTAACGTTATTTGAATAACATGAGATTTTTATTTCTTAATATATTTATCAATTATTTTGTTTTTTAAATAAAATAAAATAAAAGAAAATTATATTACTCTTAAAAACCAAATTTTTTAATCTTAACTTTTCACAATCAAATTTATATTCCATTTTTAAACAAAAATAAAAACATATTTTTTGTCTCATAATACCAAGCAAATTTCTTATAAATGAAACAAAGCTATAATTATTTTTTTTAATAAAAATAAGATAAACTCAATATTATTATAATTTCAAAAAATAAAATTATTTTCGTCCAATGAGTGAGCCTTTGCTTAACATAAAACCTGCTTCAAACTCCCCTGTTCTTTTCCACACCTTGGATGTTCTCCTAACGAGCATTTTGATTTTTTTGATCATTAATTTGCTTAGTCGAACTGGTATGGATATGGCTACGAAGGACCCTTTGAAGCTCAGTCCTCCAGTTTTGACATCAATAGCATTTTGTATTCTTGAACTAATTGTTTTGATAACAGTGAAAATCTGTCTGAAAACAGCAAAAGATGGCCAAGATTCCTATTTTTCAATAGGATTTATCTTGTATGTCGTTGAGTTGATCTTTTTCATTATTGAGAGCAGCACATTCTACAACCAAAAGGAGTTTAATTCAAATAGCCTTAAAGTTTATCATGTCATTGAAGTGTTGTTGAGATTAGGAGCTCTCATGGTTCTCCTCTAAGAGATAAACGAAAAAAAAAATGCATTTTTTGGGCTAAAATTTAATAGAATCCCATTTTTTTTTTATGAGAAACTGAAACACTAATATTTTGCTTATTTGTTACTTAATAAAAACAAATAACTTTTTATTCATTTTTTCAAAGACCATATTCCATGGCTTTTTCTTTACAAAATTAAAAGAACTTTATAAATTTTTGGTAAATATTCAAAATTTGCTAATTTTTTAAAGTTTTGTTTGTTAATCCTTAACCCTTCAAATAAGCTATCAAATTGGCTCTCTCCTGTTCACTTTCCAACCCAGCAAATGCCATTTTGTTTCCTAAAAATTCCTCTTTCACCTAAAATGTTTTAAATCTTTATTACCTGGGATATATTTGGAAGGGTTCTTTAAATAAACGAACAAATGCTTTTCACTCCACATGAATCCTGCACCTTTCATTGAATTACTGAACTTAAAGCCTGTAGATCCAGCTTTTCTCCCAATGAGACCTCCCAAAGCAGGGGCAGAAGCGGTTTTATCATCCTAAATATAATAAAAATTATTAAATTCCACAAAAAATCACTAATTTTACCCCTTCTAACGCATGACAGGCTGAACAATGCTGGTCAAAGATTTCTCTTCCTGCTTTAGCGTCTCCGTTGGGAACATCAACCTTTGGTTCTGCGATGGTTTTTTTTTTTGGTGGCATGAAAAATTTTAAAAATGAAGAAAAATAAATTATAAATATCTTGTCTCGTTATGAGTTCATAAACGTATTAATTAATATAGGGCCATTATTTGAAATAAAAAATCACGATTTTTTTTTATTTTTGTATGTTTTTGCATTCTAATTATTGAGATTTTGTTTTGAAAAAAAAAAAAATATATTTTTATTGAATATTTTTAACAAACAGAAAAAATATTTATGTAACAAATAAAAGATCCATAATTTAAAATTTTTTGGCTAATAATTGTGTGAAATACCATTTTCCATCATTTGATCTAAAAGAATGAAGAAATTAAAGAATAAATTACTATATTTGTTTTACCGATATACAGAGATTCCGCATACATTTGAGTCCGACAACAAATTTTTTCTATGTCCTGGGGAATTAATCCATCCATTCACAATTACCTAACATAAATTTCTCTCTTTTTAAATAAAATTCAATTAATTTACTTTTGGGACATCTGACATTCCGAAACAATAAGCCACATTTTCATATACTCCCCCATTTTCAAAAACGATACTTTTAGCTCTATTTTCAAAGCCTTGATGTCCAAAAGGGACTCTTTGATCGGCCATATCCTTGGAATGCTTCATTCCAATATCACATAAATGTTGATTCCATTCCAAAGGTGGCAATCCCTGCTTTTTCCTGAATTCATTAGTATGTTGCAATGATTTTTTACCGAAGTTTATTTTATCTTCTTCAATTCTTTTTTTCTCAATGTCGTTCATCGAGACAAATTTATTTTGGTATCCTTGTGGACCCATGGGATTGTTGCTATATTGTAGTTCTTGATTTATATACATTTGGTTCATGGTCATTATGTTATTCCCTGTGAATTGGTTCATTTGTAAATTTCTTTGTCTCATGCGATTTCTATATTCTTTCAATTGATCTTGTACATTTGCAACATTTTCACCATAATTTCTTTCTTGAAAACTTTTATTTTGAAAATTTGCGTTTTTTGTTGAGTTATTTTTCATTAAACGATTTTCATGAACATTAGCTAAATAATTCGCTTGTTCTTTAATCCTTTCATTAGGGACATTTAATTGAGTCTCAACCCTTTCTGAAAAAGGAGTTTGAATAGATATTTGTTGATTGATGGCGTTCTTTGCTCCGGGAAAATAATCTGACTCTATAAATTCCATTATATTTTTAAAAAATTCCAATTTATCATCTGTGTAGATCAAAGTTATCTTATTGTCAAGATCGCATCTGACAAACTCCAATATTTCAAAGATTTCTATCAGGTAATTTGTCAACATGAAAGTATTCGTGTCAATTTGAATCTGGCGGAAATTAGGATTGCCAGGGAATTCTTGAATATTCCAAAGAATATTGAAGATAAATGAAAAATGCTTTTGACTTTCCCCAATTTCATTAATTTCCTTGAAGAATGATGCCATTTCATCGAGTTTCTTGATCAAAGACATCAAAATGTCATCTTTTGAAGGCATTACATTTGCATTATTTGAAGGCAATAAAAATTCGGGATTTTCTTTGATTTCTTCTTGTTTGATTTTTTTCGTTTCAGGTTGAATCTGGCCCCATTCTTCTTGCATTTTATATAATCGTGAATATAAATTGTTATAATGCTCTGCTAGACTTTTGCTGTAATTCATGAGGTATTCCATTAGGATTGAAGGATCGGACTCCTTTTCCAACCAGGAATGAGTACGAATGAACTCCATGATTTCAGGTTCCGATAAAAAATCGAATTTTGATTTTATGGTGGAAAGAAGTTCGGATTTTTCGGAGTCTTGCATGAAATGCAAAATAATTAATTATTGTGCTTTTTGAAAGAGAAAATTTGAGATTTTTATTTATAAAAGTAGGAATTTGAATCAGAATTAATTGATTTTTTTTTATTTGTTTTTTTAAACATTATTAAATAAAAAAAACTATAATAAAATTATATTTTTTTGTTTTTTAAACCATAATTTCCTTTTAAAAAAATTAGAGCCCATAGAAATAAAGAAAATTTTTATTTTTAAAATTAAAAAAATTCAAAATTCAAAAGGAAGAACTTTTTAAATTTTGAAACAATTTAATTGTTTTTATCCAAAAATATAACTAATGATTTTGTATAACTTTGAATAGTTTTTGAGATTTCCTTTCATTTCCCTAGTCAGTGCCAAGAAGAATAAAACAATGGCACAATAAATGTTTTCATTTCCCTATTAAACAAATGTATTCTTTAAAAAAATTAGAAATCGGTACTGGTAAAGTTTTCCATATTTCATCCTTGAAAACCACTTGATAATGAGGCTCATAAATCGAAGGGTTGATCTGTTGAAGGAACAAATCAAAAGGAAAGAAGCAATTTTCTTTTTTTCCTATAATTTTATCGTGTGGACTCAGCAAAAACGAATAGAAATATTGATCTAAACACATAAATATTAACAAAATTTCACCATTTTATTAATTACAATCATTTTCAAAGATCTCATAAAACAAATAATTCGAAAAAATGTGAGCCAAAGTCTAATAAAAAAATGAGTAAAAGCATAATAAATTTTTAAATATTGTGACCTGAGTATCTGAGGGAAGACGGATATCCTTTCTTTCTCCTTCACTATATTCAAACATTTCCATTCCTTCAAGAAATCTCAGAAATTTCTCCAAAATATGTGTTCTGCATTTAAATTTTTATTTTATGAAAAAATTGCCAATTTTAATTTTAAACCTAATTTGTGAGATTTCATATCCAGGAACTGCCAAACAAATATCTAAACATTGTCTTTCTTTTATCAGATTCCCCAAGTGTTCATCTAATTTCAAAATGTCGCTTCTAATATCACTGCTATAAACTTTCAAAAATGCTTGCGAGTTCATCAGGTCATTCAATGAAACAAATTGATATTCCTCAAAATTTACATTGGATTTCCGAATTTCTCCATAAAGCAATTGAAACTCTTGTAGAGTTTTTCTATAATGTCCCTCCAGAATTTTGTTGGTTTCAACCAAATTTTCCACATTTTTGGCAAAAATCTTCCTCACCATTTCATCAATAACCCATGATTTGCATCTGGCAATCCACCCACCCATTTCCCTTGAAATTTTTAATTCTTCAAAGCATTTTTCAGCCTCATTCGTTAACAGATTATTCTTCTCTAATAAAATGAAAGGGACTTGTTTTTCTTTGGCGTGCTTTAAGCTCAATGATCTGGATAAATGTAATCTCTTTTTTTGTAGTTGAGGTTGACTTTGTTTTTGTGAGGAAGCCACATCGAAACTGACATTAGTTCGAGAAAACGAAGCTTTCTTGATGAGAAGAGTTGAGGATCTGGAATTCAATGAGACCCTCTTCTTTAATAAAATTGCTTGACGGTCTCTTAAAGGCTCAACAACTATTATATTATGTTTTTTCTATGAAATTTGTTAGTTTTTTTTACTTGAGGAATGTTTTTTTGTGATTCGGTAGATTTCCCCTTTTGGACTTTTCAGTGGGGATGTTGTTCCATTGGGAGTTTTTGTTCGTTTCAACTTCTCCTCTTTTATTGTTTGATTGATTACTCTCTTCAAGTAGGGATTAGATAATGTCGTGCGAGGGGGGGTCTTAGGTTTCAAATTCTCAATTAGGTAATTCCAGATTTTTTTGAAAATATTGAGTTTTTTTGGTAAATGTTTCAATCCTGTGATTTTATTTGAATTCTGCTCTGATTTATTAATTTTTTGTTTATCGGGAATCATACTAACAAAAGGCTGAGCTCTCATGTGTTTTGGGTTGGTTCTTCTGAAGAAACCCTTAAAAAAATTCCAGATTTGAGAGAAAAACGAGGTCCTATTCATTAATTCTAATTCGGAAACCTTCCGATTTTTCTCGATTTTTTCAAGAATGTCTTCGAATTTGTCAGGAAAAAAGAAACTCTTGAAGAAATACCAGAGAAAGGTGATAAAAATGCAGGAAAAGAAAAATTGCAGGAATTTGATTTTGGTGAGCAATGCAACAGAAACGGAAATTGGAAAGAAATAGTAGCAAAATTCTCCAAAATTGTGCTTCATTGCATGAAAAGCCAAGGCGGCACTCTTGAAAAAGGAGAAATAAGGTCTATCGAATTTAAAAGCTAATTTTTCCATTTAGTCTAAAAATAATAAATATCTTGGATTTTTAGAGAGTGTTTTTTCAAATGTATTTTGTTTTTTTTAATTAGCAAATAAATTAGTTGATGGGCAAAAATTTGATTTTTGAAAAGAAATTTAATTTTGGACTTTCAAAAAAACATAAGAAAAATTATTTATTCTCATTTTCAAGTAGAGCAGCT
>Ga0302186_10001890_pt1 | contig 16649 bp, 7 predicted proteins | sample II_Bog_E1_2_FD_198782 | JGI IMG/M metagenome (GOLD analysis project Ga0302186, IMG submission 198782) | Peat permafrost microbial communities from Stordalen Mire near Abisko, Sweden - II_Bog_E1_1 | ecosystem: Environmental > Terrestrial > Soil > Wetlands > Peat | place: Sweden: Abisko, Stordalen... | reverse complement strand
AATCAAAAATAGAAAAATTTAATCTTTTAAAAGAAGAAAATTCAAAAAAAAAAGACATTTGTTTGGGCAATTATTTAAATTATTTCTTTTTATTGGGTGATCTGATTTTTTTATACGCGTTCTCATAAAAGCCAATTTTTCTTGCACAAATCGCGGTTTTTTTTTCTTAAAATCACCAGTTTGTTTTTCTCAGTTTTCAAGGCTCAAAATTGTTCTCAAATTGCTTGATGATGGTCTTTCCTGGTTAAAAACAACAGCACTGAAAATGGTAACAGGCATAATGCAAAGTCAAGTGCAAATATTCTTCCAAATTTCCATGTTAGAAAACGTGCCAGAATGACCCTCCAGAACCATTCTTCAAACCATGGATTTATGACTCCCAAAAGCAATAAATAACTGTTGTTTTTCAAGGGAATTTTTATCTCCAAAAAAATTAAAGAATTAGATCGTGTAAAGGAACTCAAGATCAAAAGCCTTGACAAGAAACTTTTGATGATTTGGCTTTTTAGATTCTTCTGGAAATTCTCAAGAAAAAAATGTGAAATGTCATTTCTTTTTCTGAAAATGTTTCCAACTTTGGGATCAATTCTTCGATGAAATAGCAGGAGAAAGGTCAGAGTTATCAATTGGAAGACCATGGTCCAGATGCAAGAGTCCGAAAAATATAAAGACTATTAGAATTGGGGAGAGGGCTAATTCCAAAATTATATAAAGCTGGAGGGGAGAGCTTAATAAAATCAGAGTCCATATAAATTTGGGTTTGGAAAGTCAGAATGGAGTCAGAAAGTTTATGCCAAATCGAATTAATTAGAAACTTGGATGAAACTTTAGAATATTTGTCAAAACTGGAGGCTCAGCTGGTGTGTCCATTTTTGCTTAGAACTTGGATTAAGACTGACTGTATCTCTTCGATAACATTTTTTTTTTAGGGGAAATAAAAAGAAATTAATTATGTTCGCTTAATTGTGTTTTTGGAAAAAAAAATATATTAATAATGCGAAATATTGAAAAAAAATTCTTAAAATTATCTGCCTTTCCAATTAATTAGATTCAGTTTATTTAAAAATATAGGTGTTTTTTGTTTTTTTTTAATGGAATCCCAAATGCAATGGCTAAATATCAACGTTTGCATATGGCAAGATGCTCTTCTAAATCTAAATCCCTCCAGTTCCGTCCTAAATCCACTTCCTCGTCAAAGAACTCAATTCCAAACTTTACTCTTTCGGTCCCACCTGTAATCGCTTTATAGAAGTTATAAATATCGAACCCTGAAACCAGCACATTTTCCAGATTTCGCATATATTGCCCATGGATTTTCGCTTGGTCTTTGGGAAACAAAATAAACAACATCGGCAAGTTCAATTCATAATATAAATCCTTCAATCCCAACAAATAATAGAAGAAGTTTAAATGATGTCCATGGTCAGCATAGAATATAATTGTGGTGTCTTTTAAAGATCCTTGTTCTTCCAATCGGCTCAAAAACTTCTCCAAAGGATCATCCAGGAACTTTAACACTTCTGCGGAAGGTTCATGTCCATCCATAAGATCCAATTCTAAAAATTTGGGTTCTTCAGAATAAGTGTTCCAGAATTTTTCACCATATTCTAATACATATTGATGAACATCCCGACCATATAAACATCTCCTCAACATGGCCGCAGAACCTGTCATATAACTATAAGGTCCATCTCCGCCCATTAATCTATAGTTCGGGTCACATGCAAATGCTATATTCTCATGATCAAAGGGTTCGATATCCATGTTTGAAAGAGTCTTGTCAGTCTGAGAGACATCAAAATAGGTTGCGGAACAAAGATTGCTCGATTTGGCTGTGATATATCCCTCACGTTTGATGGTTTTCAATAAGCTTTCAGCTTCAGATGCTTTGCGATAATCTGCCCCATAAAACACACGCATTTGATTGGGTAGAGTATGAGTCCCCGAGGCGTGGTATTTAAAGAATTGGAATGATTCATGTTGGGTGTTCTCAGATCGGTATCGATTCTCTATAAAATGGTAGGTTTTAGGCAATTTACGGCTGAAATGTTGTCTCGAGACGGAATCTAAATAAATATTGAGGATATTTGGGAAATTTAATCGTCCTTTATTGTTTAGGATATCCTTGGAACGTTCTACGAGACTTTGATTTTTCTGGATATTTATATTCAGTGAAGTTTGTTGGTCAGGTTGGCTTTGATTGAGATAGATTTCATAAAGTCCATTATTAATTTCATCTTCTGTTATCGGTTGCACCAGCTTTAAGACATGTTTCTGATAATTTTCTACATACTTTTCCTCAGGGTGAAAATATTGAGTTTTGGGGAAAGCCAATAAATCTCCTGTCCCTAATTTAATGTCTTCACTGAAAGCAGAACATTCATTTTTCTTCAATAGTTTCGACACGTCGAACCAATCACTTGTAAGTTCATGGAAGCAAAACTCTGGGATCGGGATTTCACATCCACCCTTGGCAAAATTATTATCCATGACAGTGTCTTTTAACCCTTTGTCCCATTTCTCGCATGATCCTCTGGCATATAGCTGCTTCATTTGCAAAATCAGGACTATAAGGATCAAACTGCCAAAAAACAAGGTTAAACGAGGCCTGGATCTATAGATTTTGTAGAGGAACTCCATAAATGTGAGCGAAAAGGCATTAAGTATTAAAAGCAAGAGGAAAATCGCCTTGTTGAAAGCCCCATGAGTCTGGAAAGTCGTGCCATAGGAAAAAGTCCATATTATTATTAGTTCTACCAATATCACTAATAGATAAATACGATGGACTAACCCTCGAAACACCATTTTTATCGATATTGCTATGAGCAGACTCGAAAGCCAGACCAGCAAAAGACCAAGCGGGATCAAAGGAACTATCAAAGGGACACATTCCATCATTATATGTGACGGACAACCCTTCAAAGTGACCAGATATAGAATTAAAGCAATGATCAGAGAAAACATCAGAAAAATGGAGATCGGACCGGACTTTGGTCGGAACATATTCCGGTTTGCATGAAGTTTGGGATCTTCAGGAGAAGGAACCGGTTTGGGGATTTCTATGCGAAGATGCATGAATCGATGGTTTTTTATTTTAGATATCTTTGAATTTTTTGTTTTGTGTATTTAAAAGAGAGTTTTTCGGATTTTAAACAAACTTGACTAAAGAAAATTTTTATAAATACTATATAAAAAATTTCAAATTATTTAAATCTTTATTAATTTCTTAAAATGAATGAATTAAATTTAATAGCTATTTTTTTGCTTTTTATATATATTTACCTTAATAATTGTCATATAAACTCACGGATTTTTTCTCTGATTCTTTCTTGAAACATTTCTCACAAACCTTCGTTGGTTCTTTCAAACTGATTTCAGGCACGATTTTCTGCAAAAAAACAATGGGAGTGTTTATTTTAAATAAAGTTTTACCATGAATTTCGAACATGAAACGCACATATTTAAAGCGCAAATCGAACAAATGAACTTTTTATCCAAAATACCGAAATTTGATCCGCAATTTACGCATTTCTTAAGCAAATTTTGATCAATTTCTTCATTTTTCCTATAATTATTAAAATACATAAAAGCGTGATTTCCAAAGAAAAAGAAACTCACCAACATAAAACCTTCTTATTTCTATGATAAGTATATAATTTCCTTTGATCGGCACTTAAACTAATTCTTTCTATATTGAGCTGCTCATTGAAATTATAATCATTATCATTATATTCCTCAAATAACCCACTATATTCCGAAGTAAATAATCTATATATGCAATGCAATTTATAAGGCACATTTAATTTCCTCAAAATCGGGTCTTTTTCAAATTTATTCGCATAATGATCTGTATTTCTATTCACAGGTCCTGCCTTTTCTCCATTCTCATTCAATTTCATGATCCAAAAGCTCAAAATCCCAGTTTTTTGCCCAGTGATCACATATAATTCCTCGAAATTCGATTGACATCTATTCTTTATTAGCAAACCTGTGGAAAAATGCTGTTCTTTTATTTGTTCTATAGCCAAAAGAACCCCATTTAAACTATAAACAGAAGCGTAATTTCGCGAAATCAAGAGAAAATCGCCTGTTTCCTCACAAACATTCAGACATTTGATTTTCTGTCTTTTCATTTGTGATTTCCTCACTTTTTCCTCTTTGTTTTTAGTCTTGATTTCCTCATATATCCTAAGATCCTGATAATGGTGAATATTGATTTTTCGTAATAAAGTGGCCTTTTCGATATCCCAAAAAGCCACTATGCCATCGATATCCACACTCAACAAAATCAAATATATCTTAATCACCTTCAAATGCAAAATCTGATTGAAATGAGCTCCTTTCAATAAGAATTTCAAGGCCAAATTCCTCGTTTTCCGAACCATTTCCTCATTATTTGCATTAAAAAACACTTTTTCTTTAGTTTCTTTATTAATGGGATTATTTCCAAAGGAAGATTGTGATCTCAAGGAACTATAATCGCCTTTTTTCACTATATAGATCTTTTTCTCATTTAATTGATAAAAGTTGTTTTGTTTGAAAATCGAGCCAATATCATCTTTATCAAGGAAAAACGTCAAATTCCAGGCCTTTTTCGTATTTTGGCTTGAATTATTGCTTATATTATTTATATTGCTATTGTTATTGCTATTATTATTATTATTAAATTCACGGGACTTCTTCCTTATCGATATCGCTTCGAAATCCTTAATATATTCATATATCGCTATTAAGCCATTTTTTGTCCCGAGAAATAAAGTTTTATTGATATTTAAATAAGTCGAAGCGCTGATATTCGAGATTTCCTGAGGAAAAGCCGCCAAAACCTCAGTTTCTATAGTTTTTTCTGGACCTTTCTCGATTTGTGAAAGCAAAAGCAAGCAATTATAAGCGTTATTCCAATTAAAGAGCTTTTTCCTTAGATTTCCAGTCTCATTATCCTGTTTAATAGAAATCAGGCTTTGTCCTTTATAATTCATAAAGAGATAATCAAAGCTTTTTTCCTGTTTTTCGAGCAATTTCTTCATCAAAGTCTTGAATTGAATCAAATTCAATTTACTCACTATCGAAGAGATGCCTTGTTCTAATAAATTGCCCAGAAAACCCGAAAATACTCTAGAACTTCTTATCCCAGCACTAGCCTCTATTAAGGAACTTCTTCTCATAGATCGAAAATCATCGAGTTTAGTATAAAAATCATTGATTTTCTTTGAAACAGCAGAATCATCAAGGAAAAGATTGGGTTTTATATTCATTAATTGTTGGAGATCGTAACCCAAAAACAGGCTTTTTTCTAATGATTTCCGCATGGGATGCGGTTTTTTGAATAATTGCTTAGGAGTTTGTCCATATTCATTGATTTGATCCAAAATCGCGGATTTTTCTATTGGATCATTATAAAGCTCGATATCCACAGCATCTTCATAAGTGAGGAAATAGAACAAATTCAAGGCTTCGATCGCGCCTGGGCCTTTTTGTTTGAATCCGAAAATCAAATCAATCCAATTATTCAGTTTTCGGCTCACCAAAACGCTTTCTAAGGCTTTTCGATTGAAATTAATGAAAAACCGAGGTTCTTGTCTTGACCATATGGGTAATATGATATCTCTGACCAAAAGATTAGTTTGGGTCTTTCCGAAATCGAAGTTATTGATATTCATGAGAAATTCAGGTAAATAATAAACCTCAGGAATCAATTCCTTATAATCCAAATTATTCGCTAAAGTCCATGTTTCACAATAATTGCTAAACAAACGATCGCTTAAATCGAAATGGCCGCCTTGTAAATTAATCGCATATTTACTATAAGGCATCAATCTTACTAAATAATATAAGACTAATACCGCACTACTATAATGACTTCCATAATGAAAAGCTGGAAATAAGGATTTTTCCTCAGAAGTGCTTTCGAATTTTTCTCGAGCCAATTTCGCCCTTTCTTCAGTCAAAGCACCTATTGGTTTTTCCAAATCTCGATAATTAGTCTTTTCCAAAAGATCCAAACATTCATAATCACTGCTATAATTAGCCAAAACCCAAGGAAACACTGGATATTGAGATAAATCAGAATAAGTCCTTCCGGCTATCATATTCAAAAGCACGAGGTATTCGAAATTATTCAAAAAGCCCTTTTTCCATAAAGGAGTCATTAGCTTGATCAAAGCATGGGAAGTGAAGGTTTTATATGAAATCCGACGTTTTTTCTGTTGGCTTTTATTAAGGAAAAACAAGGTAAATAACAAAAGGTTCTTTTTATGGACAATATTAGGAATAACCCCTCCACAAATCCCCTGAATTATCCTTTTATAAGCCGAATCCCTCTCATATATGTTAAATATCAGGAAATAGGCCTTTCGGATAGTGAAAAGCTCTATTGCTGTAGGCTTTAACCAATATCGTTTAGTATGCATTTCCTTGATATCGAACTTCGGGATTTCGATTATCCGTTTAAAGCCTTTGATTCTTTGGAAAGCATAATTATGAAGGCCAGGATTTTCAGGAAAAACACCATTTTCACGTTGTTTTCTCTTGAGAAAACGCGATTTTTCAAGACCTTCTAAAGGAATTTCCTCAGGCAAACCCCATTCATTCAAATAAAAGCCTAATATTAGAAAGATGGAATCCTTACAAATAAATAATAAGCCATCTATAAAGGATTCTCGTTCTTTTAAATAGGCGATTTCATAACATTCATCCACATATTCTTCATTATTGATACCGAATTCCTCAAGAAAAGTTAGGAAAAAGGTCGATTTTTGTGAATATTTCCGTGGAATAATTGGAGATATCAATTGTTGGGTCTTTTTGGTAGTGGAATCTCTGTTTTCGATATTGAGTTCTAAAGAAATATCAATAGTTTCTTCCTCATCTTCGGAAGAAGAAGAACTAGAAAAACCCTTTTTCGCTTTATTTGAAGAAGACCTTTTTTTGAGGAAAGATTCTAATATAGGCGATTTATTGATTTTGGCTGATAATTGCTCCTTTATCACGAAATCTGGTGTTTTCTTGAGATAAATCAATTGCTTTTCGCATGAAAAGCCACGTTTACTATGAGAAAAAGTATAAGAATCTTTGGAAATCATAGCTTGGTCATTGCCAAAATCGAAGAACGCAGTTTTTTCAAGGTTTTTCTTGAAAAGATGTGAATTTTCAGTTATTTCATTATAAAGGAAAAAGCCCTGATTTCTTTCTAAAATCGAGAATCGTTTAAGAGTTTTCTCTATATTTTCTTGAAAATTAAAGGAATTATTAGAGAAATTCGGGTTTTTTAATGAAAAATTCAAAGAATCGTCGATTTTATCGGCATTTTCCTTAGAAGTCTCATAAAACTTGATTTCTGAAGTGAAAATCAAAGGATTATTGAGATCTTCTTTGATAGTTTTGCTGATATTGCCTAGAAAAGCTTGATATTCCGGTTGGAAAAAGGCTTCGGTCTTAAGAATCAAAGAACTCGCTTTTTCTATAAAAAGCTCAATATCCAATAGGCTTTTCTCATTATTCAATAAATCCATGATTTTCTCAGCAATTTCATTAGAAAATGAGCTTTTCAACACTCTTTTCATCGAAATCCTATAATCATTCATTATAAAAACCAAGAAATCATATAATAATTCCTTTGTTTTTAAAGCAAAATTAAGGCTTTTGATTCCATCCCAAAGAAAATAAAGGAAAACACTATGAAAATCGTCCTTTTCATATTTCCCCTCAAAGAAAAACTCTCTATTTTCCCTCAAAAAGCCCATAAAATCAGTGATTTCCTTTTCTTCCTTCATTTCGAAAAACAGGCTTTTCAATATCAGCACAATAAGAGATTTCGTGTTATTAGCTATCGTCTCATATTCTAAAATCAGTGTTTTTTCAGCCTTTTTCTGAAATAAAACCTTTAAAAAGCTTTCTCGAGGCTTTTTCCTTGAATTTTCTATGAAATCCCGCTTATTCAATATCATCACTGCGAATATCAAAGAGTTTTTTAGCTCGAAAAGCCTGTTTCTTCTTAAGATTTTCTTGAGGAATTTATTCAGAAATTGCGAATATTGAGGATAAATCAATTGAAAGTCCTCATCATTAGGCACTAAAAGCGCATTTTCTAAGACTTTATTAAAGAGAAAAACCGTGAAATCCTCAGGAATTTCCCTTTGTAATTGGATTATTAGCTTATCGAGATGAAAAAGACTATCGAAGGTTGGCTTTTTAAGCAAAAAGGTCAATTTATTCGCAAGGATTTCTAAACCTAAAGTCCTGGTTTTTTCCCCAGGGTAAAATTCGCCTGAGAAATTGAGACTTTTGGCCAATATCTTGAAAAGGCTCTCAAAATAGCCGAAATTATAGCTGCTGGAAACCTCATTTTCATTGAAAAACTCTAATATTTCAAAGAAATTGGCTTTGAAAGGCTCGATTTCAGGTATTATTTGAATCGCCTGAAATTCATTAGTTCCTTGTGATTTCTTTAATAATTCATTCAGAAATAAAAGGTCTTTATTAGAAAACGTGTTTTTCAATAGAATCTTCTTGAGATCTTGGGTTTTTTCTAATAATTGACATGAACTCGATAAAAGCTTTAGGATTTCAAAGCCTTTGAGAAAAAGATTCAAAATCATGATAAAAAATGGAAATCGAGCTTCTTGTTTCAAGGATTTCAGGATATCTGGGGAAATAAAGGCCGAATCGCCGAAAAAAGGCTGAAAAGTCCTGATATATAAAGGCAAATTCGCTAAATCTATAAGGAAATTGGTGTTTTTCATAGATAAAAGGAAATTCCGGATCAAAAGCCTTATAATATTAGTCGAATTCTCAGTATTTGTGATCAAATTAAAGGAACTATTATAGCTTTTTAAAGCGATTATCTTAAGGAAATATTCAGGATTTAATTCGATTGAAGCTTTTTCCTCAGAAAATTGGACCTTTTCAACGAAATCCAAGGCGATTTCAAGCAAAATATCCAGTTTTTTCTGTGAAATCTGGGTAAAATCTGCTTTTATTAGCAATTTCTCAAGGTTTTCCTGCTTAAAATTGCCCAGAAAACAACAGGAAATCAAAGCTTTGAGGTTCTTCAAGGCGAAATCGTCGATTTTTAGGCTTTTATTGATAGGAACTATTAGAAAATAGAGGATTTTGAGGATTTCATATTCACAGTTCTCGGAAATCTCGTTTTTCAATAGAATTCGTGGAAAAGTCTCTATTATCTGAGGATTTCTCATTATTGAGATATTTAAATCCAAAAAGGCATTATTTTCTGCTAAAATTCTAGTCAAAATTAGATGGAAAGCATTTTTTCTTTGATTTTTGTTCAAAATCGAGAGAAAAGCCTTATTCCAAAGGAATTCCATGAACAATTTACTCGATTTCAGCCTGTTTTTTATTGAAAAAAGCTCGAAAAGATCCTCGATTTTAATGATATTGGCCTTTTCATGGAGAATTTCGATCAGAAAAGCCTTAAATCTTGAGTTTTTCAAAGAAAGTTCTCTTTGTAATAATTTCGAAGCTTTAAAAATCTCAATAAAAACCAAGAAAACCTCATAATTTTCGTTGTTTTTGGCTTCTTTGAAACTCCTTAGAATTTTTTCGCAATATCCGGTTTCGAAAAGCACATTTTTCAAAGAAAACTCTGAATCTTGGGCCTCTTTATTAGAATCGCTGATAAAGACTCCATGAAGCCATTCTGAGGCTTTATTCATATAATTCGCATTAACCTCAAAAGCCGAATTTATCAAGAAGCCCATTTTCAAGATATCGGATTTCTCATTAGAAAAAGCCCCATAATCGTCTAGAAAAGTCCTTATAATTCCTTCGTTTTTATCAATAGAAAGCCTCATTTTCGGATCTATGGCTATAATAATATCATCGATGAGATCTTCGATATTGATATAAAATCCATCTTCTTTATCTTTTCTATTGAAAAAACGTCGATTCTTGTTAATATTAGTGGATATTTCCTCGAGATTCAGGCTTTTAGGCTTGATTTCCTTAGTCCCGAAACGGAAAAAATTAGAGAAATCTAAGACTTTCCCTTCTTTCCAACTCAATAATTGCTCATTGAGGTCCCCGAATAGGCTAAAACCAGCTTCTTCCTGACATAAATATAAGGATATCGCGTTATTTTCATTGAAATTCCGCTTAAAAGCCAAAAAACATCCAATTTCAAGCTTTTCCTGCATATTTCCGCCTGGAATATCCACTCTTAGCATCCGAAAGACCATTTCTAAGGGCTTTTCTAAGACATAAAATCGAGTATCTGTCAAATATCCATTCAAAAACACATTTATCACGAAAACCTCTTTATTCTTCGATAATCCGAGCCCTAAAAAAGCCCATTTTTCGGCCTCAATTATCGAGTTTTCGAGTCTCGTTTCAGGATAATTGAGAAAAACAAGGAAAAGACTGCTTTTTCGCTTAAAAACCCGAAGATATATCTCACCAAAAGAAGAGATTTCTAATAAATTTAGCTCAAAATCCTCGATTTTATCAGGAAAATCAAGGCTTTCTTGTTGATATCGAAACCAATAGAAAAAACTGAGACTTCCAGTTTCTGGAAATCGAAGCCGAGGGATTGAAAAAAGCCGGATTTGCGAAAGATCTAAGGAAATAGGCGAAAAGGCGTTTTTTTCTAATATTTCTATAAAATTCATTAAAAACCGCGATTTCAGGTCTTCAGGAATCGAAAAATCAAGGATTTTATCAAGAAAACTCAAGACTTTCATTGAATTTAAGCGAATTTGGCTATTTCTAAGGACTATTGTTAATATTTCAAGTATTTCTGTTATAAAATCTGAGAATTTCTCTAATGAAACATTGAAAAAGTCGCTATTTAAGAGCATTTTCGAGTTATTTTCATTGTTTTTCACTATATTTAACAATTCCTTGAGAAAAGAAGCCTTTTTATTGATATTTATGAGGTTTTCTTCTATAATCCAAGGGATAATCGCTGGAAAGACAATCTGGGCCTTTTCAGGAAAATAGTCCTTTTCCTTTATGATTTTCTCATCATTTTCATAGGAAAAAGCCATGATTTCAGCTATTAAAGGAATATCAGTAGCCTCGATTTTCCTTATTATGAAATTCCTGAGGAAATGAGGGTTTTTCTCGAAAAAAGCCTTGAAAAACTCTGATTTCGATATAAATTGTCTGAGAAAACCCAGAAAAATGGTCTTTTTCTTCTTTAAAGTCTCGAATCCGCTCAATATCTTCTCCAAAACCCCTCCATTATCGATAAAAACCTCAAGAAAAACCTTATGAAAGCCTTGACATTCTCTAGAAAAAACTCTTTGTATCAATATCAGCAGACAATGGGTTTTTTCGATATTTTCTTCTATAAAACTCCTAGTGATTTCTTTGTTTATAGTTTCACAATAGATATGTAACGAATTAGGCTTGAAATTCACTTCTTCTTTCAAGAGAAAGAGCAAAAGTCCTATGAATTCGAAGCTTCGATAATCAAGACTTATCACTAAATCCTGGAAAAACGAATTATTTTTTAATTCTATTAGAAAACACGAGTTTTTCTTCAAAACGATCTTTATAAGATTTATCAAGGATTCCACACTTTCCCGGCTTTTTATCATGGAATCGCCTTGAATTTCAGGCTTTTTGTCTTTAAATTCATTAGGAAAATCGTCTTTTCGAGCCACATCTAATAAAATATCACATAAAGTCCATAAAAGGTCTATTTCCTGAATGCCGAAATCGGCTTTGAAGAATTCAAGGATTTTGGCTAATTTTTCTAATATAATTTTACGAGTTTCTTCGTTTTCCTCTATTCGCAAAATCCGGAATATCTCCAATAAATCGCCTATTCCAGCATTGGAAATCTCGCTTTTCCTTGAGAAAACAGTGAAAATGTAAAGGATCAAATCCAATAATTGCCGATTATAGCTTATTTCTCTTGATTTCCCTATGAGTTTTATCAATTTCTTGAGGATATTGTAATCATTTTCCTTGATTATCGCGAAATTCCAATCATTTTGGCTTAAAAGTCCTAGAATCTCATTGAAAAAAAGCTCGATTATATAGAGAATTTCCTTATTAAAGTCAGGATAATCAGTCAATTCCTCTAAAAAGCCCATTAAAGTCTCGAAAACCTCAGGCAAATAGACGATTTTATTAAGAATCGCGATATCATGATTAAAGACCTTTTCTAAAGCTGCGTTTTCTTTCGATTTCCCGAGGATTTTCATTTGAACAAGTGCCAAAGCAAAGACTTTTGGAGTCAAGATCTTAAAGATCTTGGCCTTTTTCGCTTCATTTTTTAATAAATTACTGAGAAACCCACGAAGCTGCTTCAAAAATCGATTATATGCGATATAATCTAAAGGAAAAAGACCTAGAAAACTGGAAAGCCGAAAAACAGCGAATATAAGATCGAAATCTATGAGAGTTTCTATTATCAAGGGAGATCTCCATAATTCCCCAAAGAATTCATAGAGCGAATCTTTGAGGAAATCAAGGCTTTTTCGTTCAACAGAAATCAGGAATTCCAATATCTCGATCAAAGGACTTTTGATTTCAGGGATTTGAACGAATTTCATAGTATAAAATAGAAGAAAAACAGAGGCTTTTTTCTTTGAAATCAAGGCTTTCCAAGCAATCAACGATCGCAACCCAAAGAAAAGCCTCAAAATCCTGAAGATCAAAAGGCCTAAATCGAGGATTTCCTGAAGAATCGAAGCTTCAAATCGCGATTCATTGATTTCTATGAAGAAAGGCTCTGCGAAATCCAATATCGGAATCAAAAGGTCCTGAATATTGAGGACATAGGTGAGATTTTCCTCATTATTGCTAAGACTTTTATAAAGAAAGGCCAAAGTCTTATAAATTGGGGTTCTTTCCATGAAATCGAAGGATATTAGCAGGTCTTTTTTATCGAAATCGCGAAAAAGAAGGAAAAGGCCTAGCATTTCTTCGAAATTCGTGGGGTTTTTCATGTTATATTTGAGATCTGAACACATATCGCCTATGAAATTCTTGAAATTATATGAGGAATATAATTGCAATATTGGGTTATTGAGGCTTTTGATCAAAAGGGCGAATTTAGGGCCTTTGAGGGAATCTTGGAGATTATGGAAATCGCGAAATTCCTCTGATGAATCGATTTTCTCAATAATTTCAGTTACGAAAGTCCTGGAATTAGAGCTTTTCATGTTTTTGATTTATTTATTTAAAATGAAGGTTTGAGGTTATCATTTAAATCAAAAAACCTATTATTGAAAAAAACCCTATGAAATATACGAAATCCTTCATTCCTGATCAAGATTCCTCTTTTCTTAATGATTCCACTTATGGGTCCTTTTCTTCTAATAATCCTCTTTTCGAACCCACAAGTCTCAAGCTTTCAAAGCCTATCAAGCCAAATAACCAAGAAAAATTCAATAAATCCTATCCTTTATCGAAAACTAAAGTCCCAGAGATTCAATACCCCAATTCCACTTTAAATCTTCCTTCAAATCCGATAAATTTCCCTAGAAGCGAGTTGAAATTGGCTCAAAAACCTCTTATTGTTTCCATAAGCGAAAAAACAGGCTATAATTTCATTAGTATTTTAAAGGAATTCACAGATCAAGCTAGAACTGAATTAAATTTCGATTTTATAACCCAAATCAATAGTTTCCAATGCTTTTGTCTGATGAATAATCTTATTAAAGGAGAAGGCAAGGGTCCTAATAAGCAGGAAGCTAAGAAAGAGGCTGCAAAACAGACAATCCTTATGTTAATTAAGGAAAATAGGCAATATTCTGATTATTTCTCAAGGTTCATAAATATCGAAAAGACCATTAATACTAATAATACAAATACAAATACAAATACTAATACTAATAATCCTCCTTCTATTGAAAAATTTGAAAAAGAGGATTTATCTAATGAAGATATTAGCAATAATGGCGATATTAATAATAATGGAGATAATGAAGATAATGAAATCATGGCCTATTTGAATCAATATTGCCAACAACGCTTCCAAATAAACCCGAGCTTTAAATATGAGCCTTTTGATAAAGGGTTTGAAGTGATAATAAGATGCGGGAAATTAGAACAAAAAGCCGAAGGACCAAGCAAAAAATTGGTTTTTTACTTAGAGGTTTTCGCTTTTTTATTAATGTTTTTAGGCAAGACGAAAAGCAGCGAAAATGCTTTGTGAGAAAATAGGCTTGAAAATCGCTTCTCAATCGATAATAGACGAAATCGCCTTGAAATGCCAGAAATTATTAAAGAAAACGCCTCTTTATACTCAATTAGAAAACTCTAAAGACAATAGTAAAATTCTTTAATCTCAAAGCCTTTTTTTCTATAATAAAAAAAGTTTTTCAAATCAGGATTTCCTGTGGAAATTATATCGAAATCGGAATTGGAATATTGAGAAAAGAAGCCAAATTACAAGCCGCTGAAAAACTGATGAAAAGGCTTGATTCCCTGCAAAAAACCCAAGATTTCCTTGAAGATTCTGATGATGAAATATCGGAATTTCCCAATATAGATGATAAAGAGAATTCCGTTGAAATATCTCTTTCCAAGCCCAAGCCAGGGCTTTTCGATATAAAGAACTGTAAATTAAATAAACATCAGGACTTTTTCCTTATTTTTGCTGAGGATAAGCTTAAGAACTTAAATGATAATAAAATCAATGTTTTGGCCCAAGAAACCGAATTATTGAGAAAATACGATAAACTTCATTTGAAACCAGAAAAAGAAGAACTGAATAAATTAGAAAGCATGTTTTCTGATATCCTCGCAATTCTGAACCCACAGAGCCTTTCGATTCTGAAAATCGAGAATTTAACCCCTCTAGGCTCTTTTATCAATTATTCCCTTCGCAATTATAAGTTCGAAATCGATCTTTTGGCTGTTTTTGATCCTTCATTTAAAAACCCCAAGCAAATCATCGAAAATATCAAGGAATTCCTTATGAATGAGAGAATAGCTGAAAAATATGTGATTTTGACGAGTCAAGATAAGGAAAAACGACCTTTTCTTCAAATCAATATAGAAGATGAATTCAAGAAACATGACCTTTTCCATCAAATCAAGATAATACCTTATAACAAATATCACCGCAAATTGACTATTATGCTGAGATGTAATATGATAATGTTAAAAACATTAGAAAATATGGATCTTTCTAAAGAAAAAGAAGAGGATTTGAAGATCCTTAGGAGAATATTGAAATGCCTGAAGGATAATAGGTTTGAGGAATTGAAAGGCGAAATCGTGGATATTTTGATTTTCCTTATCACAAGAAAATTCACTCAAATCGAAATAATTCGAAATGTGAAAGAATTCTTCGAATTTATCGCTTTGGGAGGATTTTCTTGTAATAAGGAAAATCAATGGTTTTTGGGGGGTTTGCCTGATGAGTGTTTCAATGAGTATGTGAAGGCGGAATTGAGCAATGAAATTATCATGAAAATGGAGAAAATGGCTAAGAAAATTCTCGAGAAGGGAATGGAAGAACTTCTAAAGAATTTTAAATAATAATTTACAATTTAATTGTAATTGATCATTAATTTATTTATTAATTTATGGAATTTCAAGTAAAATTCGTTTAAATTAATAATCATAAGAAATAAAATGATGGCAGTTTTTCCTTTGTTGTTTTTCTTCTTCTTATTCCAACTCGCTAATCAGATTCGTGTAGGCAGTGTGTCATGGGGATATGGTAGAATCGACCTTTTTGTGCTGGGCAACGGCACTATTTGGCATGCCTATTACGACAATTCTCATTGGTATCCATGGGAAAATCTAAATGCAATAGGAAGCGATCCTGCTGCCTGTTCCTGGGGTCAGGGTCGAATCGATGTTTTTATGTATGGATACTCAACTACGTCAACCGATCTCTATCATAATTATTACGATTACTCAAGCCAGGGTCCAAAATGGGGGTTTAATGCAAGTTCATGGGAGCCCGGTTTGGATACAAATGTTGCAGAAGTCAGTTGCTTTGCAAATGGTTATGGACATATACAAATTGCCACTATTCACACAGATCATAATTTATATACTAGGAGTTGGCCAGATAGCACATGGTATAATCTAAGTGATAATAATGTAGGGGCAGCTATTCCAGGAATCATGATAATTTATCCATACATCTTCTTTTTCGCGAAAGACATGTCGTCCAATGTGATTTATAAAATAGTAAATAACATAAATGGAAGTTACACAACAGTAACAAATTGGACAAGAACCGGAGATTCAACACTGAAAGGTGTTGCAGTGGCAGCTTGGGATAATACTCGAATTGATATTTTTTTTTTAGGATCAGATAGTACAATGTATCAAAAAACCATTGTAAAGTTCGCCAATAATAGTAGTTGGAATTTCACTGCTCCAAATACCAGTATGGGCAACATGACATTCGGTGGAACACCTTCAGTTACTTCGTGGGGTTATGGGAGATTTGATGTTTTCGGGATCTCTGGGTCTCAAGGATTTATATGGACCAAAACTTATGATTTATGCAATGGATGGTCCGAATGGACGCAATTGGGAAATTTCGTTGCTGGTTGATGATTTTTATTATTTTTAAATCTGAATGAAAATGAACATTATGAAAGAAAATGAACAAATTTTTTTTTTCGATTAATTACAATTAGTCATATTTTTTTATAAATCCAATTAAAAAAAAATTTGGGGAATTTATTTGTTAAAATTTTAAACAGGAT
>Ga0302186_10001889_pt1 | contig 16652 bp, 9 predicted proteins | sample II_Bog_E1_2_FD_198782 | JGI IMG/M metagenome (GOLD analysis project Ga0302186, IMG submission 198782) | Peat permafrost microbial communities from Stordalen Mire near Abisko, Sweden - II_Bog_E1_1 | ecosystem: Environmental > Terrestrial > Soil > Wetlands > Peat | place: Sweden: Abisko, Stordalen... | reverse complement strand
AAAAAGTAAAATTGTTCCTCTCAAATAATTGGCAAATATATTGATATAATCAAAACAAAAAATGCACAACTGCTTGCATTATTCTTTATCTTCCAAGTGAGTTTGTATTAAATTTACAATAGTCCTCCTTCTTTTCAAAAATTATATTAATACTCAATGATACAATTTATCAACAATTCTCTTCTCTAAAAATCAGTATAAATATGACCTCTAAAAATATACCAATTAAAAAACTCAGCTTGAGTAATTCAGTTCGAGTTAATAAAATAAAATAAAATATTTTATTATATTTTTATACCACAATTCACCTGAAGGTAATGAAGATAATTGTACTCATAGTTCTACTTTCTTTCTGTCAATCATTTGTAATTCAAACCAACGAACACATTCTCAAACAAAACATTGAAAGCTATTTCTATCCTGTGAGTTAATGCATGTATAAACCGCCAATGAAAATACTGACTCTAACTGTTGATCAAGCTCCTCTTTATGGGCAAACCTCGATCTTCACAACAGTAATTTTAAAATAAATTAGGTTTTGTAAGCTCAAAGCGATTTGGTTCTGAAGTCAAAGGAAAATGTTTATTATCTGGACAAGCATATCATCAATAATGCTCAAACCACTCTAAATGTAGTCCTCGCAAAGGGAGAGGTCTATACTTTTGATACCACTATAGATTTTGCCGGAAAAGGAACCTATTCATTTATGCATTTCTTTTACGATAGCATTCATGTGCCCTTCGAGTCCAGGGAAGAACTTTAATGCTACTCTTTTGATGTCGTGATTTGAAGAAATAAAGAATAAAATTTAGCTTATTTTATATTCTCTCCACTTAGCAAACCGATATTAAAACAAAGTTGCTAAGAATTCCTTTTTTAAGGAATTGTGAAGATTAATTTATCTAAATGAGAAAATAAAGATTTATTATTATTGCAGACAGTCATATTTTATTTCACGCCAGCTTCGTACTGATAATTTCATAATGCATGCTCGAACTCAATAACATTATTCTTATCCTGTTTTGTATCACAACTTCAATCTTAATTGGTTCAGAAATACATTTTGATTGCGTGTTTACTTTGCAAACAGGTTAACGCCTTAAAATTACGGATTTTTTATTTTCCTCAATAATGCACATTACACTAAGTTATCAGCTGATTCATTTGTTGTATAAAAGCGGGAGTTTTTATTGATATGATCTATGTACTAAGCAAAGATCAACTAGTCACCTATTGCTCAAGCTCGTTAACTTTGGTATATATTTCAAGATTTACTTATCAAAATGTTTTGGCTGAATATTAGAGAGTATAAAAATCTAAGTTGCTACTACATAAATAGTTCATTGCTAAGTTAAAAGAATTGGTCTGAAATCCAATTGGAATTTATAGGACTTTGTAAAGTAATTTTGGGATCTCCTCTTGCCCTAAATTAAGCAGTTTGCCATTAATCAACACGTAAGGTACTTATCTATGCAATATAACCCTTAAAAACTTTGATAGTTGAACTACTTCTAATTTTACTGGATAATATATCTATTTTTTAAAAATTACAATTTTAGCATTTAAACCTTTATAACAATGATGATATTTGTTATCGTTATTTATTAATTTCATTGGTTTAATAATAATATATTGAAAATGATAACTAGACTAATTAATATTACTGACCCTATAAATCAAACTTCAATCAAAATTAACAACTTTATATTGATATTCTTTAAATTGTCCAGTTTACATTAAAATTTAAAGAAAAAATCAAATTTTAATATAATCATAAGTTAAAAGATAGACAGACTGATTGATAGGAAAGTAAATTGGACATATTAATTCTTTATCAATTAACAACAAAAATCATTCTATCATCCAAGCTCCAAGAGCTTAATTTTAACTTCCAACTCTAACTTCTAAGATATAAAAAATGGGTAATTGCGTAGCTTCTGAAAGACGTCGTGTGAAGTCTGTGATTTTATAATGCTAAATTTGCTCAAACCCTTTGACAGTAAAAACAAGTCTATCTTGCCAACATTCTTTTCATTCAAGTTGCCTACAAGCTTACTTTAAAACAATTATCTAAGCTCGTCAATTAAAAATATCTTGCCCCTCTGGTTGTGGTCGAGATGTTAGTTATGACGAAATTAAAAAGATAGTCCAAGTTAAAACTTTTTCTGCTCACGAAAAAAATCTTCTCGAAAACTACATTTCATAAACAAATCAATATCTCTTTTGTCCAACTGCTTAATGTTTGGGGATATATGAAATTGCAAGTGAAAATTTGCAGTATTTTGAATGTGCTTTGTGTAAAAAGACATATTGTCTCCTATGTAGGAGGGCTTAACATGGTGAAGAAGATTGTTATTTTGGAGAGGAATAACTATCAAAAGCTGCCATGGCAAAAGCAGGCATAAAGGCTTGTCCTCACTGCGGAAGAATGGTGGATAAGATTGAAGGATGCAACGCTGTTAAATGCAAATGTGGTAGGTAGTTTTGCCATGATTGTGGTGGAACTACTTGTCCACATGGAGCTTGCTCAAAAAAGCAAAAGAAAGTATGATTCTTTTTAAATATGATTATCTTTCTTTAATTTGTCGTAACCTTTAGAAATTCCCTTTCAAATTTCAAATTATATTTAATGCTGTAATTTCAAATTAAGTAACTTTATTTTCAGTAATTTATCTTTAATAGGTCAATGTCTTGAGTGTTAGTTTCGTATCACACAAATGACAAAAATATTGAATAAATTTTATTTAATTATAATTTGATGCTACTTAAAAAAATAAAACTCAAAGATAATTGACAAGAAATGTTCTTGATGTTTAATTGGCAAACAAATTATTATATTTTATTTCAGTGTATTTCGTAATTAATATGAAAGAAAATTTAGGAGAAAAAATAAATCTTTACTAGATATCTGTTGATATTTTTTATCATAATTTCTGAGTTTCTATTTGCATTTCAAATAGACCCTGAGGGACTATATTAATAGGACAATGTTATAACATAATTATAAAGGAACTCATCCAAGATAATAAAAAAGATCATTGAAAGGAAATGTTATTTTATTTTATTTTCCGACATCAACTAAACTTTATTTGATTATACTTATTTACAAGTACAATAAAAATGAAGTATTGGATCTTCTTTTCACTTTTATTATTCTTTGTTTCTAGCTTTAGCACACGGTTTAATCTACCTACTTCGAATTGGTTCGTTCACAATCATCTAAATTTTAACAATACTCTCATGCAGAAAAAAATTGTACAGATGGCTGAAAACGCAATGCAATTAGTTTCTGGACCAAGTATATGTTCAACTGTTTCGGGTGCTCTTCAAAAAACATATCCTGAATATTATTGGGGAGTGACTTTCATTCCATAAGGATAATATGGCAGCAACACTATTCTTGCCACTCATTTTATTCGACTCCTTCACGATAAATCTCCATTGGGATTGTTTATTACTGCCATTAAAAAAGCATAAGACTAAAAAAGATCACTGTAGCAGTGATACAGAAAGTGATCTATATCCATCCAATTATTGATACTTTTGTTTTGACTGATGAATTCTTTGATTCATCCTTTTTTAAGGTTGGCTAAAATGAGAAAATAAAGGAGAATAGTATCTCATTCGTATTCTTGGAGAAAAGTTATCACTTTATTGAATTGGAATTTAGTCTAGTTACCTTAATTCAATAACTCATAGTACACTATTAAATTATATGAAATAAATTAAAGTACAAAAAAATCTCAGCTAAATTGAGACTGATAGCCAATTAGTTTATCAGTTAATTTAAAATAAACATAGAAAAGCAACTTCAAATTATAAATTATTGTTGTTGGGATTCAAGGGTTGCGAGGATTTTCAAATCTAAATCTGATATTTGATTTTAAGATGGTCGGTGATTACCTCGCCTATTTGAAAATTTATTTTGTGAATTTATGTTGCATTGCCAAGTTATATAGCTATTTATTCACACCATTCAATATTATCAATCAATGCAAAGTATAAATAGATATTTAATATTAGTAATTAACTGTCAATTTAAATTTTATAAAAATATCCACCAACCAATTCAAATTATGAAGCTGAACTTCTTTACTATATGGGCATCAATCCTCGTCTTGTGCTTAAATCAAAATGTTGTTTTTGAGAGCAACTCTTGGAAGATAGATGGAAACGATCTTTGGGTTTTCACTTATGTCCCAGGGATAAGAATTTCTTATACTCAAATCTACTTTGGAAAGGTCTATTCGGAAATACCAACAGTGCAAATAAGCATGGTGTATTTCGATGTCAATCACTTTGCAAATTTTCGAATACAAGCTTATCCCTATAATATCAGCAAAACAGGATTTATCCTTGTTGTGAAGACTTGGGGTGAAACATCTATAAATGGTCTGTAAGGAACATATCTGGCTATTGGATACAGGTATGACAACGGAAATGGAAATGGAAGCGGAAACTTAAACCTAAATGTAAACGGAAACTGAAAATGATAGAATAAAAGTTGTTTTAAATTAAATGAGCCTTTAATTATCGTATTACTCTTGTTAGGATCAAATTTATTAATATAATTTTATTTTCCACTTATTTTCCTTCATTTTCCACTCTGTGAGTTTTACTTACTTATTCTTTATCTTGAGGATTAAGTCAATAAAATGCTATAGAATAAGCATAAATTCAATTTATGAAATAATATACATAATTTTGCTTTATTCTTTTAAGTCCAAAATATAATTGTTAATTATTAAAATTGTGTTAGTTGCATCGATTTATTCAAAGCCATTTATCGGTTCATAAAAACATAGTAATATTATGATAGAAGAAGAGGCTGCTATTTGAGTTGTTTGAATGCAAATTTTTCATTCATGTTGAAGGTTCTTTATCTGCCAAATAAATAAAAATAGCATAATCTGATATAAATTATTTCAAGCAGAGTCGAGTCGAATTTTTTTTTTGAAGTCTTTGGACTTTTTTGTATTTTCCAGATATGAACGGTCGTTATCTGTAGCTGCAAATACTAGTTAAAAAAGGTAAATGAATACAAATAGGCTAAATTAATACCCATACAATGACAAAAATTATGTTATGATTGACCTATCATTATAAAAGTATACCTCCATATGATACTCATTTTATTTAAACAAATTTGAGTTTTATTAGGATTAGTTCTATGTAAATTCCTATTGACATTTAAAGTTCCATATTTAAACATTTTTTACCAATTGTCAAATAATGAAAAAGATATTTTGTTAGATAAAAGAATAAATTAACGACAAATTGTATTTTAAATCAATAGAGAAAATGTAATGCATAATGTTTGTATAATTTGTGTCCAATTAATAATAAATTATGAGTGAACCATAACTGAATGCAGCAGTAACAAATTTTAGAGGATGCCAGCATGTCTATTAGAAAATGCGATAAATATCATTGAGTTCTCCTAAACGTAGTATTTTGACTGAAAGACTTGTTGATGGAATTAAAATCTTCAGCATAAATCAGTCAAATCATAAACATCAGCATTCGAAAGCAAAAAAAATCGAAAGAATATGTGGATCAATCGATGTTAAATAAAATAGTACAACCAAATAAAAAGTATTGTTTATTTGTTTATCTTGTTTTAGAAATGATTTTAGCAAAATTTAGAGTTTGGTGAAAAAATAGTAAAAGTAAAATGAAGAGAGAATTCGAAAATAAAACAGATAGAAATAGTAAAGATTAAGAGCTAGGGAAAGAATGAAAAGACAAGAATAGGAAATATTGGAAGCGCTTAAATCTCCTGAATAAAAATATCTTGAAAAGAAATTACTTTTATAAAAAGAAGATCGTCAAAAGAAATTGCAAGAATCTGAACGGAGAAAAAGATAAACTGAATTTTGTCTGGCAAAGTGTAAAGACAAATGTGTGTGTATCATAGTATGCATTTTATTTTCCTTACCAGTAACTGGTGTTGGAATTTATGCCCTGATTCAAATGAATAAGTGATGATTATAATTGCTAGATAAAATATATTTCTTAAAAAATACTAAAAACGTTACTAAAAAAGATTGGAGTTTATATAGTTGATTTATTTCCATCCAATATTCCAGAAAGCAGTTAATTTAAATCGCAAAGTTTTATTCATCCCCTTTTGGCGATTATCTTAATATTACAATATTTAAAATAGAATATATTATAAAGTATCTTCAAGGATAAATTAAATTAATATACCTTTTCAATTTTATGCTGACCAATTTTAATGTCATTTTAATTACAATTACAATATATGCTCAAGTTTTCCATTGTAGCTGTACTATTGATTAGTAGTTTCACGTTTAAACTTGAAGATACCACAGCTATCAACGTTGCCTTAAGGGCAAACCATCAAGGGTTTAACAATTTCACAGGGTCAAGAGTCACCGAAGATCAAATCAATAACTTTATTTATTTTGTTCGCTCTGCCTCGGCTATATACACTGATGTCCAAAAACATCTTGTCTACATCGTCAATCAAATGAATCTTTATTTAGGGAACGCTACTGAGAAATATTCTGTCATTCTCCAAACAGAAGCAGATGAAAGTAGTTATACTTTGTACTGCATCTATGAAAATTATGCTTTCAGAGAAGGTATAAATCAGAACAGGCTTTCTTGGTCTTACATGTTTTACCGGTACTCTACTTCAGCCAATGGAACTGAAAATTTTATTTCTAATCTTTCAAAGGGAGCAGATTTACCTGATTCTCATGCTAATGCAATAAATTCAATCATCACCTAACTGTAGCCATAGGATTATTGTTGTTCAAAGCAGTATGCCATTGCATTTGTATTAAGATAGACAATTCCAGAGTATCTCGAAACATAATTTGCGAGTACAGTTTAAGCACGAATTCACAAGTAAATTCCTTTAAAACTTATTGGATTTATACGAAACCTAAAAAGTGCTATTATACTGTTTGGGCATCTCCATCATCTTCATGATCTTCATGATCATCTATAATTCAATTTAAATGAAGTCCAGCGATGATCTTGTTTCATGATAATTAAAAAAGTATCAATTTTTTTTCTATTTTTAATAAAATATTTGTTTCTTAGAATAATCATGGCAGCCAGAAAATGTGAGTCCCTTCATAGATAGACAAATTCTGTTCGTATTCTCTCTTTTTATTTTGCTATTATAGTTGACGTGCCTCCTGTGCAGCAAAATTCATTTGAGTCTTGACAAATAGGCTGTAAAGAGGAAAGAAAGAATGTTAAAGTCTTTCACAAGATAATCTTTTCTTAAATTTAGTAAACTCCTAGAGGATCTTATTTTAACAGTTATCTATCTATTTTTTAACTAATTCTTTTTTGTATACAAGCATTAGATTTTTTTAAATTTTTATCTCAATGAACAACCATTTATCATGGTCTGATATTTCTGAAAATTTCATTTACATTAATTATTTTAAAAGTTTTTAGCATTTCTCATAATTCTTCTTATCTTGATTGTACAACCTTAAAAGTTTAAGTTTACCTCTTTCTTTTGGTTATACAGTTGAATATATCTTTATAGCTTCTTCGACATTTCCTATCTATAATTAGCAATCACCCATCCTTTCTGCTGTACTTATAGTGTGTCCTTGTAAAAGTGAGTAATTGATTTAATTCTGCGGACATTTATTCTCAAATACCTTAAAATTATTTCCTGTTTCGTTCAATTTCTATTCAATAATTTTTTTGTACTTATGATACATCTGCAAACTAAAAATAAGGTCAATTTGGGTGTTGACGAACAATCTGGAATAAAGATGGTAATCCCACAAGTTTAGCATTCGAAGACTACTTTGTGTAGCAAAATGAGTGAGATAACGATCCTAATAATACCGATGAGAATACTCCTGAGCGAGCGAACCAGAAGTAATCGTAACCTCATTATTATCCGTATTTATTTTATCTAAAGTAAAGTAATTATTAATATTGAAAACTATTTTACCTTAGTTACGACCAACATAACATCCGAAATCAACTTGTTGTAAGTAATCCTTGATGATTGATGGAATTGGAATTCTTACGATAAAAATGACATTTGCCTTATCTTATCTTTTTTTATCTTAAGCCTCTTCTCTTTTAGAGTAACCTAGTTTAAAAGTGGGAAACATGAAACTCTGCCCAATGGAATCAGCTATAGATGAAATTTCATTTTTAGAGAGATTTTCAACGATATAAAATTATTTTTTCCTATTTTCCTATTTTTGACAACAACCTTACTATTTGATGAAGTTGAAAATACAAGTATATGCCCAACCAAAATAAGGCATTATTCCTGGATTTTTAGTTTTTTTTAGTATGTCAATGATCTCAACCATTAAAGAGTTACCTTCAAACAATTATCTTATTAATATTTAACCTACTGCTCGAGGATCTGTTGTTAATTTTCTAATTTTTTCACTTAACTGTTTACCTTCTTATCCTTTACTTAAAAGGTAAGTAAAAAAATGTTCTGGGGAATGCGCTTTTTTGTTCCCAGTTATATATAAATAAAATACCAAATTTGCACGATTAATCAAAGCCATGTCCTTATTGCAAATATAGGTTGATCTATGATATTTGTTGGCTTAAATATATTTTCTAATGCTGTTAGGGTTATCTTTAATGATTTATCCAAATCGATAAGTAAATTTTTCTTTTAACTATTTTTTTATCTCTTTCTCCGATTTATTGATGCACTATTTCTCTGATGTATTGATGCTGCCGTTGGTTATAAAATCTATACTTTGATAGATACTGTAATTAGGGAGAGTAATTTATAAACTCTAAGGATCATAAGGATCAACATTAATTAGAAGTATGTTGAAGAAAGTATCATCCTTGAACTCTTGTAATTTCTCAATTGTATGGAAATAAATAAAAGAGCAAGAGTTTTATCTTAGAATATTTATGATGGTGGTATTTTCAACTTTGTTTGGAGAGAATATGATAAATTGGGGTTGTGTATATCTTGGGAAATTTTCGATGGATTCTAGAAATAGATCTATTTTAGTTTAAAAATACTCTATAGTTGTTAGGGCTTGCTTATTGAGACTCCCATATGATATTTGGTTTACTTAAATTAAATTATATTGTTGAATTTACAAATAGACTAAAAGGACAAATTTCAATATTTTCCTAATTATCCTACTTATGGAGTCAACTCGAATACCTATCACTATCCATTTGTTTAACTGTCCAATTTTATCATAGCCTAAGGCCAATTCTACAAAATCTAGCTTGTTTAATTAAAGTACTGTGATTGTAATAAATGATATTTGGCAAAAATAGGTTGGCAGCATAAAGAATAAAGTCAAAATAGAATTACAAATAAAAGATAAATGATATTGAAGTAAAGCAGGGCTGATTATCATTATACATTGATAAGTGATTGTTTGTTCCTTATAAATGAGAGAAGACATGCAAATTTGATGATATTGCATATGATAAATTAATAAAATCATTGAGGTTAGAATTATGCATCGATATCATTAATTTACAAATAAAATATGTCGTCCGGAATCTTGAATATTATTATTTTCCTCATAAATTAGGTATTTGCCAATGGATCAAAACAAATTAGCTGTTATCACAAAAGTGATTACCATATTTAAGGCAAATAGGCAGGTGTAGTGAGCCGCAGCTTTATCTCCTTAAGACATGAAGCATAAATATTATAATTGAAATAAATACTTCTTTTATTATTATTAATTTTATAATTGGTAATCTAACAAATTTTTATGATTTTTTTTAAGTTTTTTGATGGAGAGGTGGGAGAAAGAGAAGAGTTTGAGGAACGAAGTGGGGAAAGGAAGAGGAGTCGATGGAGAGGACTTTTGGAGAATTTTGGTCAATTGGAGAAAAAGTGAGTGACCGTTAAAATTCGAATAATGGAGAAGAAAAAAAAAAATCAAAAGACAAATGATATTTATAATCCGCATGGCGGAGTCTATAAGTCTAGTCTACTTCTTTTATTAAGCAAACAAAATATTAGTATGTATCAATTAAAATATTAAAATATTATCCAAATTTTAATCATTTCATAATTATGCGGGATTGATAATTACAGATATTAAAATATGTTATTAAATTCATTAATTGATTTTATCATATTCAATTACTAGAGTTAAATTATCAAATGTGATTCATTGTCCAAGATAATATCAAATCACACCAATCATTTAATTAGTCTACTGTGAAACTCGGCCCTGTGATTATTAATTAAATTCTAGACTTCATATTGCCGATTCTCTTTTTGATTTTGTTTTGCCTATCCTTCAAAATTTATCAAGATACTTAAAGGTTTGTGAAGTTATGTCATTATTTTTTCTCTCTTTTTAGCCATAAATCTTTACTATTCGTTAATACAGTTCTCTAAAAAACGAATATTATTATCCTTCATATTTGACATTTGTTCATGAGAATTTATAGGTGTTTTAGTCCTCTATACATTGGATAACTTTTATTTTGTTTGTAAAAAGTAAAGTTGATAAAAAGTAAATATTGTTCTTATTATACTCAAAATAGATACTGCTGTCATACATCCAAATAGAATATACAGCATCATTAATTCGATGTTGTAGGAAATAGATGAATATTTTGACCATATGAGCCATCCAATCAAAACCAAAAGAGTTGTTTGGTTTACAACAATAGCAAAATTATTAATGAAATGCAGATATGGTCTTTTTAATAAAATGTAAGTTAAATTTGCTATGACAATAAAAGCGGACAATTCATATTCCATTGTGTTAAACTTGAATATACTGATAGCAATGACGGCAAAGAGTGAAATTGAAGCTATGAGGTAAAAAGGTATATAGCTGCGTCGGCAACTTTGTTTCAGGAGTTTATCATTTGGCGAGTGCAGAGGAATCAATAAGACTTTCAGTTCATTAAAACATACTTCATACTTGCCTATTGCAATAATAAAGATTAAAGGAACACTAAGGTTAAAGTTAGATGAATATGAAGGGTTAAAAATTTAATTTAGGAAGAGAGTAATGATAAAATGAAATAGAAACCCTATTAGAAAAGGAAAAAGTAACCAATTATAAACACAGTTTAACATATTTTGAGCCATCTTTGATTGTTTGATGAGTTATTTCACACTTTTATTCTTTACCTTTTTGGCTGCTTCAATATTTATAGAATTATCTTCATTATCTTTCTAAATTGAGCATGCTCTACTGTTTAACTTTGTTACTGATACTTGATAATCTTCAATTTATTTTTATTTACATACTTTATGCTTAATATAGATAGAGCATCCCTTGAAGATAATATATATTGCAATTATTATTGTTTATATCGATGCAAGAATAAAATAATCTTGAAATGGAAAACATCTATAGCCTAACCATGCAAACACTTCTTTATTTATTGGCGATAAATTACTATGGTCGGATATTTTATATAATTGGCCGTAAGAAATTACCAAATCCGATAACTGAGCATACAGGTAAGGATATGCTCTTGATTTCACCACAAGAAGCAGTATAATTTGATAGACATGTATCGTTTAAACCCCTATCATCTTGTAGGCAAAAGACCCAACTGCAAAAATTACAAGGTTTACAATGTTCCACAAATATATTCCTTTGACGAAAATTTAATTAGGATCTCCAATATTGGCATAGTACTACAGTAATCCTCCATTTGATAAACTCATATTGAAGTTCATACTAAAATTGGGGCTTATAATATAATTACGATCAAATTGGACAAAAATATTAGCCATTTCATTCGTAATTGTTTGATTAAAGGCTACTGTTACGATTATCTGTTCATTAACAATCTCAATGCTCACCTGTTGACAAAAAGGAGCAGAAAAACTTGCCAAAGCGGAAATATTCATTTTTGTTATTACTGATTAAAAGGGATGAATATCGAAAGCTATTATAGCAGAGTTAGAGTTCAATACTCGACTGATTTAATTTACAGTTAATGTAACTCTGCCCCTAAACACGCATTGACTCACTGGAATGTTTAACGTAGGCTTGCAGATGTAATTATCCTAAACTTGACAAGTACTTGAGCAGCCGTCTCCACTAATCAAGTTGCCATCGTCGCATGGAAGGACGAATAGGTATCCGTCGCCGCATATTTCTAAGCAAATTGACTCAGATTGAAAATAATGCTGCTTGCAAACACATGTTCCATTAACTAAAGTGAATCCATGATTGAAACTGCACGAAACACAAACCTGGACAGAGTTTCGAATGATGAGATTGATACAACCAACAATACTGCCACAATGATCACCAATAAGCCATCCTTCCTTGCATATACAAGAGTTATTTACGGGAGCTTGATAGAATTATGTATTGTTACAGCTGAGACAGTTTGATGACAAACTCATGTTTGGATTAACCTGCAAGCACCCTTTTACTTTGGTACAACCATTTTTTGCAAGTATTCCCAATCCGCATTTTAAGCAGGTTGAGCTGTTTGAGCATTCATAGCACGCCATCATAAGAAACTCGCACCATCGGCAATAAGTAAGAGAAGGAGTAGGTATGAGGCAATATTGATTACTGATGCAGGCCGTGCATTCTGTTGAGGATGAACATAAGGAGCAGAAGCCAATGACCACAGAACAATATAAGCAAGTATCATTGCTTAGTAATGCGAAGGTGTTATTGAAACATTGAATGCAGGTTTGATTGCTTAAACACAGCTCACAGCCAAATAGGCTGGCATTGCATAGATAGCATACTGTTGAGAGGTAGTAAGAATTATTTATGCATGTGAGACAAAGGGCGGAAGAATTACAGCTAATACAGAAATTAATGACGTAGGGGCAGAGTTGGCATGTGTTATTGCTTACCAAAGAGTAAGAAGTATTTGTGCATTGTGTGCAAGTTTGAGCATCAAAGCAAACGGAACAGCTCGCCAAGGAAGAATTACACAGATAGCAAGAGCCTGACAATAGATAGTAGGTCGTGTTACTAGCACAGCTAATACATACATTCGAAGTATTGCTACAACCAAGGCAACCTGGTAGAGCAATGCTACAAAGAACACACTGTCCAGCAACGAGCGCATAGCCATTTTGACAGATTGAGCAAGCAACAATTTCATTGCAGTTGGCGCAATTGCTCAAACTTGATGTACAGGGTTCACAAAATTTTGCTGAATTTATACCATATCCATATGAACATACTAGACAAGTTGTGATTTAATAGCATGCAATGCAAGAAGATAAACTTGCATTGCAAAGAAAGCAATTATATGATGAATCTAAACCAAATCCGTAATTACATCCAGTGCAAGTAGTACTGGTGCATTTAGAGCAATTGGAATATAGACCAGGGCAGTCTACGCAGTTGTTAGATGAATTTAACACATATCCGTCGTGACAGCTAGGACAAACAGAGTAATTACAATAATTACAATATAGAAGGCTTGGGCTACAAGTGACGCAATCATGAGCTGAATTAAATCCATATTCCCCCAAGCAAACCTGACATTAATAGGAGGAGTCACATAAATAGCAATTTGAAATAGCCGTTGCATGACAGCAAGTCCATCCCCAAGGAGTTACCATCAATGATAATGTACTGTTGCAAACGATGCATGGGCAATAATTATCAGCCGAGTCAGTTTTATTATAGACTGTGCATCCCTGTATGACTCCAGGAATACAGCTAAATGCTGAGATTGGTAAGAGTATAGATAAAATGACCAATAAAAGCTTGGCTACTTTTTGCATTCGTAATCTTGATTAATAAATTAGAATATTTAGATTACTAATATAATTAACGATCTCGATTAAACAAAAATCACATTGAAATTCTCATTTGACAAAATATAAATTAAAAAAATATCCATTTTAAATTATCCAGGTTTAGGATTTAGTGGTTATATTATTGCATTGTCTCTTATTGACATATTTCTGGTTTCAACTTTCATATCTTACAGAAGTCATAATTGGCGACAATGGTTTGGATTTATTAATGTTTTTTTAGATATTATTTTCATCTCCTTGCAGATGAAATATAAGAATCATTATTTCGATAAAAATGGCATATATTTATGTATTCAATCTTCGAATTAATCATTCATTTTGCAATTGTTCTCCACGTTCAAGGGAATAGAAGTATCTTTTCTGTTCCATTAGTTATTTGTAATTTCCCTGCTCCAATATTTAGCCCTTATCGAAGAGATAAATGCGGTCTGCGTCTATGATGGTTTATAGACGATGTGCCACGATTAAGCTAGTCTTATTTCTCAAACTTTCATTGATGTTTCTCTGCACTCTCTTTTCGGTTTCTCGGTCTAAAGCAGAAGTGGCATTGTCCAACAATAGAATCTGAGGATTTCTGGCCAAGGCTCTGGCAATCGCTACTCTCTGCTTCTATCCTTCCAAGAGATGCGATCCCATTACTCCGACTTCCCGATTGAAGCCTTGCTGATTTTGCTGTATAAAAGAAAGGGCTTCAGCCTTGGTGGCGACTTCTTTTAGTTATGATTAGTTAAGTTTAGAATTATATGTTATGTTCTCTCCTATTGTTCCTGTAAACAAACTGGACTCCTAACTCACACAGGCAAAATGTTCTCGCAGAAAATGAACATCATAGTCTCTAATATCGACATTGTCCACTAAAATGATCCCATCATACTCATAAAATCTTTACAGAAGTTACATCAGAGTTGATTTTCCACAACCCCAAGGACCCACTAATGCTATTTTTTCTCCTCTATTAAATTTCATATTTATTAACTTTAAAATAAGCTCGCCATGTCTCTCATACTTAAATGATACATCTATGAATTCAATAGTCCCATCAATTGGAGTCTTTTGTAGTCTGGAGCCTTCTTTAATTTGAATTTAATCTTCATCCTCAGCATCTAGAATCTTAAACAGATTTTAAGCTGACTGTCTACTTGAGTCAATGTTAGAAAAAAAGTAAAAGGTATTCCCTGCACACCATCCCACCCATGTTATAACCAATATCGAGCAAAGAATCTCTAAGAGAGTGACATCTGAGTTATCCCTCATAATGAGTGCTCCGAAATAAAAAAGGACACCAAACGTAAAAAAAATAATCAGTTGAGAGAAGCCATATAAAAGCCCCAGTTTCGTACCTTTTAGAAAGGCTGTATCCAAAGGATATTGTAATTTTTCATTATATATCTCCTCTAACCGAATTTCATGATTATTAGAGTAAACTGTTCTGATATTCAGGATGGCCTCTTATGAAATTTTAGATGACTCTTCGTAGTACTTCATATTGTTATCTCCGAAACCCGTGTAGAAAATCCTGCTCATAAATCCTGCAACTATCATGCATGGCATAGCAATAAGACCTGCAAGACCAATCCTCCATTCAAAGGTAAAGGACAAAATTAGACCAAACACAATAGAGGAAAAATTCATAACGTGAGTTGAGAGGAGGGAGGTTGCTAGACCGTTTACTTGTCTTGAATCAACTCCAAACCGAGTAGCTGCAGTTCCTCCACTGTTTCTAGATGATTAAAACCAAGAAACTGGCAATCGAAGAAGTTTATGATAGACCTCCATTCTAATTTTCTCAGTGACTTACTATCCAATGAAAGTAAACAGTGAAGCTTGAATGAGATATACGAAGAAGATGAAAATGGCCAGCAAGAATAAGCCTAAAACATAATTTTCAGCGCTGGATAAGTCATTGCCGATTTGTGGGATAGCAGTACTCACTGATGAGTTAATATAAATTCTAAATTCTTCATTGATGATATTTGCCAAAAGCAAGGCTGCTCCAGGGTGAGCAGCCCCGACCATGATGCATGCAAGCAGAGCAATAGCTAACTTACATCTACTTCCGTCGGTATAGGATAGCAGACGGCCGTATACACTACCCTTGTAAGTTTCATCTTTAGCTTCGAATCTTGCAGATTATGATTTTCTGAGAACTGTAAGGGCCGGAAGATTCTTTCTCTTATTTTCATTTAATATTTAGTTAGGTTCTATTTATTCGCGTGAGTCAATTTCGATCTCCAATTATTTAAAACGATTTAACTCTTTGAATTTACCAGATTCAAAGATTTTCCCTTGGTTCAGGACGAATATTTTGTTGGAATTTCTAATGGTTTTTATGCGGTGAGCTGTAGTAATAGTGGTAACTCCCTTCGAAATATTATCGAGGGTTGATTGAATCATTTTTTAGTTTCTTCGGTCTAACGATGAAGTTGTCTCATCCAATATCAAGATTTGAGGCTTTCGGAGAATAGCGCGGGCAATGGCAATTCTTTATTTTTGACCTCCCGATAACTAGGATCCAGCATACCCGACGTTGTAATCTAATTTCCCGTTTAATTTTTCGACGAAATCTAAAGCCCCAGCTCTTTATAATGCTTCCCTAATTTCTTCATCGGTAGCATTATTTTTACCTATTCGAATATTGTCCTTTATGGATCCCTCAAAAAGGCAGGGCTCTTGTCCGACATAGCCAATCTGATATCTCAGCCATTCCAAATCATACTCTCGCAGATCTACTCCATCAAGAGTGATTCTGCCCGCATCAGGGTCATAAAAGCGCATTATCAATTGTACGACAGTAGATTTTCCGCAGCCTGAGTCTCCGACAAATGTGTTGATGGCTCCTTGTTCAATGACTAAATTTAATTTTTTAAGGATAGGTTTGTTCTTCTATGTCGGGTAGGCGAAAGTGACGTTCTCA
>Ga0302186_10001888_pt1 | contig 16669 bp, 20 predicted proteins | sample II_Bog_E1_2_FD_198782 | JGI IMG/M metagenome (GOLD analysis project Ga0302186, IMG submission 198782) | Peat permafrost microbial communities from Stordalen Mire near Abisko, Sweden - II_Bog_E1_1 | ecosystem: Environmental > Terrestrial > Soil > Wetlands > Peat | place: Sweden: Abisko... | reverse complement strand
CCAGCCAGTAGCTAATGTTACTAACACCACAAATGTTACCATACCCGTTGTCAATGTTACCATACCCGTAGTCAATGTTACTAATGTCACAAATGTTACTCAGCCCGTAGCTAATGTTACTATTATTCCTAATATTACTATCAATCATACATGCTCTGATTCTAATATGATTTATGACTCTCTTCAAGGCTGTATTTGTAAACCTGGCTACATTTATTATTCTATATATAAATCATGTCAGCCTCAATGCTCGGCTGGATAATATCTCAATACTCTCTCCATGAATTGCTCACTTATTAGTTCTATTCCAAAATGCGGTTAAAATATGACATTAAGCAGTAATGGTTCATGCATATGCAACTAAGGCTATATAGTTAAACCAAGTGGAAACAGCTGCAGATTAAACTGTACATCTGGATTTACATATAATGCATCAAATGATTCATGTGTTCAAAATCCTCCTCCTATCCCCACTTGCCAAACTGGATATACTTACAACGCTACTACTAACTTGTGTAGTAAAAATATTATCTTATGTCCACCAGGATCCTACCTCAACGATTAAGCTCAACAATGTTAGTCATGCCCAAATGGATTTACTTATAATTCATCAACCAAACTATGTCAAGCTCCTATCTCAACAGTTTGTCCTACAGGTTATACATGGAACTCAACCACTAAAATATGTGAAATTTAAGCCACCCCAAATTGTTCCACTGGTTTTTATTATGATCCTAACAGTAAAAAATGTTTAACTCTTTATATCACAAGTCCCCAAACTCCAAATTTGATAACTTCAAATATTACGGATTATATTAACAGCTACACATTGCAACAATCAACTAATCCAAAATTACAAAACTGCGTCGATCCTGCACCCTTCTACGATTCTTCTTCCAATGCCTGTGTTCAATGCCCAGATAGTTATCCCTACTTTAACATTTAGACAAATCAATGTCAGAATTGTGGCGATGGCACATATAGTCAATCCACTTTATCTTGCGAAAAGACAATAGTAACAGCACCAAGTACATTGGATTATAATCCCTCTCTTTCCCGTGTTATGATGAATATTTTGTGATAATTATCTATATATTTTAAATCAAATCTATCAAGATACATAAATCAAAGGTTATTCTTACTCCATCAGTAAAAGAATCATTTATTTGTCTATTTTAGGCACAAGAAAATAGGGAGAGTAGAGAATACCAAATAAAGAGCCAAATAGCAAAGAATTTACATAATTTTTGAACCTGTAGTATTTATGATGAATTGAATAGCGTACTATCATTGATAGGGAAGCACCAATTAGCATAGTTTTGAAAATATTCACTTTTATAGTTGTCTTAAGCTCATGTGAACATTTAGGATTTTGTAAAGCTCTGACTATATAGTGTACTTCTTCGAAATACTTATCTATGTAATCCATAATTATAGTTATAATAAATAGACGATATTAATTAAAAATTGTTTTCTTTTTCATTTAATGATAAAAAATCTCAAGGAAATATTATTTATTAACAGTTCCTTTTAATTTGAAATTGAAACTTAATAAATTATATTTTCAAATGTTAATTTATTGATCGTTGAAATTATTCTTCACTTTCCTACAAATATTTTTGCTTCTTATTGATAGTTATTAGTTCAGCTTAAAGATTAGCAAAAGACTGATAAGTTATTATTTATAATTATTATTGGCATGTCGCTTAAGGATTTTTAGATTGGCTCCAAATTAGGTATACTTTGCTTAAAACAGGGGAGGGAGCTTATTCGACTGTATTCAAAGTCACTCGTTTGGCTGATAAACAAGTCTACGCTCTAAAAAAAGTGAAATTAGCAAATTTAAACGAAAAATAGATTGAAAACGCTCTAAACGAAGTTCGTATTTTGGCGAGTCTCAAGAACAATCACATAATCGGCTACAAGCAAGTCTTCTTAGAAGGCAAGAATCTATGGTACTTCTTCCTTTATCCAGCATCATAATGTAATTTGCAGATGATGGTGACCTCTATCAAAAGATAGTAGATCATAAAAAGAAAACTTAACTCTTTTAAGAGAGAGAAATATGGAGTGTACTTACCCAGACAGTTATGGGACTGAAGACGCTTCATTCTCTCAATATTTTGCATCGTGACCTTAAAGTATAAACATTTTTATACAGAGTGCAAATATTTTTCTTACAAAAACAGGGGAAGCGAAGTTGGGAGATCTCAACGTATCAAAGGTTGCTAAAAATGGACTGTTGTATACTCAAACTGGAACTCCATACTACGCGAGTCCATAGGTTTGGAAGGATGAACCTTACGATTCTAAATCAGATATATGGTCGCTGGGATGCGTGATTTATGAAATGACAACATTAGATCCTCCATTCAAAGCCGAAGATATGGAAGGACTTTTTAAAGCAATTACCCTGGGAGTTTATCCTCCAATTAATACAAAATATTCCAAAGAACTTGCCCACATGATCAAATTAATGTTGCAACAAAAACCAAAGTCAAGACCCTCAGCCTAAAAGATTCTTGCTTCAACTTTAATTATGAAAAAGATCGAAGAATTGCATTTGGAATCAATCAAATAATAAGCATCAAACCAATAATTAATGAAGACAATTCGAGTTCCAAAAAAATTGCATTATCTTACTGACAGACTACCGAAACCAAACTACTCTTAAAATGATAAAAAAACTGATAGCTTCAAAAATAGTCCTTCTTTTCACGTAAAGGATAGGAATCTCAGTAAAGGAAGTCTCCCTCGTATTCATCAAATTTTGCAGCCAGGGCTCAACTATGTAAAAGGGGATCGTAACCGAAAGAAAATGATCAATGGTGATTTGATAATATAAGGGCGATCTAAGATAATTTAATAGGCCCGCAATAACGAGAATCAAGGTAGAAATTTATAAAAATAAATTAGAGATGAATTGAAAAGAATTAACAAAGGAAGAGAGCATAAAATAAAACGGTCTGACAGGAGTATAGTATTACCACCTATTAAGATGTGATACTATGATCTATTTTTGAAGTTTTGTCTTTACCTTTACTCATCTGATTTTCTATTATTATCTTGGCTCACATAACTAATTGTAATGTTAAGACGAATTGTGGCTACTACTATCGTAAAATCTCTCTCAGGAATGACCTACGTGAAAGGAATACGAGGATGTAATGTTGAAGGAGGGCAGAGAGCGTTGGGCTTTGGCTTCGCAGATGAAAAGAGTACACCAGTTGAAGTTGGAAATAGTGGTGGTGATAGCAGAAGTGCAATTTTCTACAGAAACAGTATTCGTCGCATCAATATTGACGTAAGAGGACGAGGTAAATTCACACAGCATCATTTGTTAAAATTGACATCTCTCACAAAAAAAGCGGAGCAGCAATAACTGTTGTTTGAGGCATACTATAATTATCTCGGTCATTTCACTATTATTGATAGCAAAGTCGTTGATAGGATGCTGGCTCGAGTTATGAGTTTTTAAAATTGCAATTTGGAGAAAATATTGGAGATTTATAGTCATCATAACTATCTCACCTATTTTCCTCATTACGCAACAACAAAACAGTTTCTTACGTTGGCATTCAACAATGAGGAAATACTTAATAAACTGCTAAATACCTTAATACAAAGTCCTCTTATTAAGTTCAATGCTGAAATCGTAGAAGAACTTGCACAGGCATTGAAAAGATAGTCAATATCTTCATCCAGTTTTAGTTTAATAGTCAAATTGCTGATAAGCAGACAAAACCACAAACTTTTGGAAGGAATTCTAACCCGCACCCAATTACTTAAGCATTTGGTTTCAGCTTTTTAAGATAAGATTTAAAAGAAAGCTTTTAAACCAATTCGAAAAAGAGCATCCATCAATTAGTGGATTATTTAAACTGAACAAAACTAACCCTCCTCGGATGAATTGCACTTCAATCTTGCAATCCTAAGCTTATCAACTAGCCTTGGTAATGTATTTGGTGATCACCTAATACTCATTAAATAACAGGAAAAAGTAAAAAAGGCTCTCAGTTATCTACATGAATGTCCAGAAAGCTATCGTAATTTTATAGTTAGCTATCTACAAAATGTTTAAATAACTTAAGAGTTGCGTTCTCAACTGAGTGAGTTTACCACCTCCGCTGAAGAGTCCGCACCTGCTGAGACACAATGATTTGTTATACGATTGTCAATACATTAACTGAGATGATAATCAATCAATCAGCTTTGTCAGTGCTTCTGTCTACATTAGCGTTTTCCCAGAGATCACGCTTTTCTCTGACAACTTCGTTGACATTAACTTTAACTTGCTGCTGTCCGTTTATATTAATTTGCACGCCAGGACGATTGACTTGGTCTAAGTTTTTGAGGATTTGCTCGATGGTTTTGTTCAAATAGCTCTTGCTGTTTTGATTTTCCATGTTCGACACTGGCATGTGAATCTTGTATTAGGGTGCGAAATATATGCTGTAATCGTTGGTTGGAATCTCATTTGCAATTTATACTCCACAGACTACTGATGTTTAGTAGGCCCAGCATCGAGGTACATTACGCAATGTATAACCACCTCCTCCAAAAAATAGTGTTGGAATATTGAATTTTTTTACAAAATTTGCTGCTGAGCCGTGTCCCCGTACTGATAAATTGAAACATCCTAGTCGATCTCCTGATAAACTGTCTGTACCTCCTTGCAGTAAGATGGCCTCAGGCCTAAAATTCTCAATGATCTTGGTGATGACTGGCTGGAAGATCATCTAAAAGGATTAATCATCATGCCCCTCGTCAAGGGGAAAGTTGACAGCGTGATAAGTACCTGCGTCTTTGCCGATATCATCAATATGCCCGGTACCCGGAAAGTAGTCCTTAAACTTATGAAAAGAACAGGTCATGACGCGATCTGTTAGATAGAAGGCCTCCTCCACGCCATCGCCATGATGGATATCAATATCTATGTAGAGCACGCGTTGGTAGGTTTTTAGCAACTATAGAATAGCCAGTACACAATCGTTGATATAGCAGAACCCTGAAGCCTAGGATTGTTTTGCATGATGTAACCCGCCAGACCAATTAATGCCATATGTAAATTTGCCCTCGCTCAAAAGAGCAGCTGTAGCTAAATAATCCTTATTGTACCTATCGAGCCACTTGCATAGCTGACACAGTAGTCGTAAAGTCGTTCCATGACTGGGCAATCTTCTTTGAAATTGAATCGATAGAGCTGGTCTTCATAATTGTTCCTATTTTATGGGGTGACTGTGCGAATGAGATCAATGTACTCGTCAGAGTGGAAAGTAGTGAGGTACTCTTGAGTGGCATAGTAGTTATGCAATTGTGCAAATTCCAGATCCTGAGTGAGTTTTTTGCTTACAATGGTGTCAAAGTGGCGGTCGAGTTCATATTTGTGCACAATTTCATCAGTCATGGCCACTCGAAGGGGCTTCATGGGATGAGCGTAGGCATAATGATAGGTTCCGATCATTTCGTCGAAGTAATACACCACATCCTTCTTGAAGTTCATCATATAGTGATATCTCACAATTATAGAATCACAACATTCAATTTTATAATACATGAGCGACGATGAAGAATTCAACGATTATGAGAGCGCTGGAGGACACCAGCATCATCACTTCATAGAAAAGGCAGCAGACTATCAGGCAGAAGCAACTGTTGGAATGAGTCTACTTGATAACTACTCCTAAACCATGCAGAAGCCACCTTTGCAACGATTTTTCTCATTGGACTCGAAGTCTATCGACTCTAGCCCCTTAGATTTTAATGAGTTATTGAAGAACCAATCAATTGATCCCTATCTGATAAAAAAAGACAAAACTATAGAGGGGATTGATTAGTCACATTTGATCCATTTTCACAAGCATAGTTTAGAATTGCAGCCGACTAACTTGTCCAATTTGACATATGAGTTCACTTCTTTCATGGGAGAGTCCGATACAACTAAAAATCAGTTATCCCTCTCATCGACTGGAGGACAAAGTTCAGTAAATTATTGGTTGTAACCAAAAAAGGAGGGATAGATAGTTGTCGAGAATAATATCTCTCAAGATCATTTCTAAGATTATAATATTCCCAGCAATAGTGGCGCTTCAGCTTAAAAATCTGATGATACAAAACTATCAGGTTATCAAAATTTAGTTGATACTCCAAAAACTTAATAAGTCCACTAACCCTAAATCACAGCTCTGAATATTTCAAATAATGCTTCTAATATTGGTTTGTTTGATAATGCGCAAAATTCTTTAATGCCAGTTTTGTAAAACTCTAGCATTACTAGTAAAAAAGTTGAAGATTAAATCTTAACCCATGATACTAATATTCCAGATATCTTTGGGTAGGAAGTTGCGGAGAATAAAAAGAGAACAGATAGTGATGAGTTCGAGTACGTATAAACTCAAAATAGTGAGCTATCATCTAATTTACAATCTTAGTAAATACAACCTCAAAGCAAAGACCATCATAATTAGAATGTTGAGCCAGAAATGTGGCCAGACTATTTTCATAAACATAATCAAGCGGAAAATCCTTCAATTTCACCGCGTAAATAAAACCATACTTAAATAATTGAGGATAAATTCAATGCAATCAGATAAAAAATTGACCCTACCTCCATGTAAAATAATAAAACCCATCATTTAAAAGCCTAAAATTAATATCAAGAAGACTAAGATGAATTTGTATTCGGGTAACATACTGAATATACTGAAGAATTTGTCTTTCAAGAAGTCTTAGGTCATGCAGGGAATCTAGCACCTTAATCCCAATAATAGGAAGACGATGAATTTGGAGAGTTTTCTTAAATAAATACTCACTAATTACATCATGAAGGATAATTATTTTAGAATATTTCTAATTCTGCTAATTTAGTAACGATTTTATCTGAGTATGCTGAATCCTCATCTGGTCCTTATTACCTATCTAAACAAAAATAATTACAGTCGTTCATAGACTTTCTTCCTGATTACTCACGACTGCTCGCTTCAGCCCAACATTCCTGATGTTTGTTTATATTATTGTTGGCATGTGCTATCATATATTTACTATAGTTTACATATCATTTCAACTGCATTATATTTAATAAGTAAATGTCAGGAGAATAGTTTTTGAAGACAGATCTTTTTAGAGATATCCGCAAATTGATTAATATAGTCGATGAGGTTAGAGATTACGGCCTCGATAAAGAAATATCCTTACCTAGGATTGCAGTACTAGGAACACAATCATCTGGTAAGAGCTCTCTCCTCGAAAATATAGTCGGACTAGACTTTCTGCCCAGAGGCTCAGGAGTGGTGACAAGGAGGCCACTAGAGCTACGGCTTGTGCATTTGGACCCACGTAACGAAAAATTCACACAGGTAAGATGGAGGGCAAGCCGTACGCCATTTTTTAGAACGACACTACAGCAAAAAAGTATGCAAACTTCGGTGAAGTGAGAGCAAACATTGAAAAATTAACTGACGAAGTAGCAGGAAAGGGAGGACAGATTGTCAATGATCCAATCAAACTGCGTATCTATTCCAATGACTGTCCGGATCTAACCATTATTGACTTACCAGGAATCACACGCATTGATGTCAGAGGGCAAAAAGATGTCGAAAAAATCACGACTGAAATGGCCGGTACATACTGCAAAGACCCCAAGACTATTATCCTTTGTGTGATTCCCGCAAATCAAGATTTAGCAGTGTCTGATGGTCTCAAGCTGGCACGTGAATGGGATAAGACAGGTGAACGTACTATAGGAGTAATTACCAAAATAGACATCATGGATAAGGGTACTTCAGCGAAACGAATGCTGATGAATGAGGAAATTCACCTCAAACTCGGTTACATTGGTATCGTAAACCGCGCGCAATAAGATATCAATAATCGTGTGCCCGTAGAAGTGGCTCTCAAACGCGAAATATAATTCTTCAATAAGCATTCAGAGTATCGAGAGCTACCATAACGATATCTAGGAACACGATCTTTGACAAGTAAGCTGTCGGAGTTACTGGTTGATGCTATCAAAAGATCTCTTCCAGATATCATCAAACAGATCGAGGAGAAGTTAGATGAACTACGAGGGGAATTATAAGCAATGGGCACTCCGCCTCCAGCATCTATCCGTGAAAAGAGTAACTACCTAATGCAGCTAATCGCTGACTTCAGTAATGACTACAAAAACACTCTTTCCGGTAAATACGTAGCAAACTCCAAGACTGTCTCCTCATAAGAAATTGGTAAGGGAGCAGTCATAAAGGGAAAGTTTAAAGATATCTTTAGAGAATTTCCACGCGGTGAGTACAAATGCTCATCTGACTATTAGATCGACTTTATTAAAAATACTCTTAAAAGTCACCAAGGTGATGAGATCGCAGGTTTTCCTTCGATGGATTGCTTTAGATCTTTACTAGTACCACAGTTAGCTAAGTTAAAGGAGCCGACCTACAGCACTCTTGACTTTATTTATCAGGAGTTGGTTGAACTCGCATCAGAACTCAATTGTAAAGTATTTAACCGCTTTCCTGATCTTTTAACGTTGGTTAATTAAATAACAGTCAAAAAATTGTTGGACCTAAAAATACAAACGGAAAGTATTCTCAACACTTTGATGGAAGGAGAGATGAATACTGTCTTCACCAATGATGCCAAATATCTCTCTGCTAGAGATGATCTGCTGGCTGTACTTTTTTGATAATTTAGAAAACAGCAACTACTGAAGATGATCCAGAAAAATTATTTATCAAAGAGATTCGGTAACGACTGGATGGCTATTTCAATATTGTTGTGCAAGTACTCAACGACAGCATTCCAAAGATCATTGGATGCTTCTTGGTTCGAGCTAGCCAGGAAACTCTTCAAATGGTGTTATTCAACGAACTAAACCGCGAGTCTATTTTCTAGACTCTAGGGTAACCTAAAGAAGTTGAAGAGAAGCGTCGCAGTATCAATGCACGCACTCAGACCCTAAACAAGAGTTATAAAGCACTTAAAAAGGACCCAACAGTGCTGAAGTTGTTGGACAATAATTCGTGATGTGTACAGTGTGACAATTTGCAATGATGTGTTTGCCAGTACAAGCAATTAGCGCGATACAATGAGATTATGTTCAAATAATGATCAAGAAAGGGCGCTTCTTTTTTAGTTCTGTGGCCTCGTCCACCAATACTACCTACTTGAGCTATCCGTTATGCACCACTTCAGCTCGCAATGAGTAGAAATAGAAGGGTTCCCCTACTTGATAGCGGAATTCTCCGTGTGTTGGCATTGTTTTCACCTGAATTGAAATATTTTTACATGCAGGGTCATAGTGGCACCTGACTACAGATCTCCAAATTTGAAAAATCCAGTTGTCATATGAGTATCGTTGTTGAAGAATCGGAAGTATCCGTTCTTGAACTCGGGGAACTTTTTTTCACAGGGGTAGCCAGCATCATACTCCAATTCATAGTCCAAAAGGTGGATTGATTATGGTTTGAAAAGGGCTCCAATTTCAGGATTTTGATGGATGATATCTCGCAAATGTACTTCGTTGATATCAGGATCGAGAGTTTTGTCTCTAATTCTGGTCCAGAAAAGCATCCAAGGAAGAATGGTTAACCCCTTGAACCCAATGTCTAAGTCCCAAAACTGATAGAAGAAAAGTGAGAGGGAAGGCAGCACATACATCTGGAAGGGATCCTGGAAACGTTAACTGCGATTGTAAATGGTCTTCAGACTGGGGAAAACTCTGTAGAGAATGTCTTGGATGTAGGTGTAGAAAGGTGGTCGAACAGACACAGTATCCTCGGGTTTACCGGTGCGCGTGGGCTCATAGCCATCCTTGAGATAGGTATAATAGGCGGGTCTCCACTTGTACTGCCAACGTACGTTGTAAGGATTGCCGGTCGTCCAGTTGACCTTGCTATATTTTAGGGTTTGCAGCAGGCCCTGCGCCGATCTGCGAGTTGATATCATTAATTAAATTATTATCAGCAAAAAAATCACAAGGGCAACCCCTCTTAAATATACAGCAGAAGCAAGAAGAACCCAAATTATTAATAAAATATTCATTATTTCTAAAATATTAATTTGATATATGGCTGAAGTTAAGGAGGCTAAGACAGAAGTTGCTCCCACTAAGGACGCTAAGGATAACAAGAAAAAACCAGTCAAGGCTGAGGAAAAAGTCGAGGAGACTGCTGAGGCCAAGCTGGAGCGTGCTCTTGGACCCCAAAATACCTCAGGAGATGTGTTTGCAGTGTGCCACATCTTGGCTACCTGGAATGACACCTTTATCCATGTCACTGATCTTACTGGAAGAGAAACTCTTGCAAGAGTTACTGGAGGTATGAAAGTCAAGGCCGATCGTGACGAATCTTCACCCTACGCAGCCATGCAGGCTGCAATCGACGTCGTGAACAGACTCAAACAACTTAACATCACTGCTGTTCACATTAAACTCCGTGCTAGAGGAGGAACAGGCGATAAAGCCCCCGGACCAGGAGCTCAGTCTGCCCTTCGCGCAATTGCCCGTAATGGAATAAAGATTGGCCGTATTGAAGATGTAACTCCAATTCCCACAGACACAACCCGCAAGGGCTGCAGAAAGGGTAGAAGATTATGACCGATGATAGCATTACCTATATTTACCTCCAATGCTTCAAATTCAAAGATACAGGTATTGGGTGAAGTTGGAATATTATTTAATAATTTAATTGATTGATTGATGTTGCTTTTGAGAGGAGCACGCTCATTTGGATTCTCCACTGTCTCTTTAGCCCAGAAGACATTCACCAAATTCACAGAACGCTACGCAGCCAACCTCGAAAACTTTCAGACTCAGGTCAATGCTACTGCGGAGCAAGGCGAACAGGTGAAGAAATCTACTCTTCGAGCTTACGTGCATCCCTACAACGAAAAACATAAAGGCGTCAGCCTTGGAATAGCCAACAATATGCGTGTTGAATCTTAATTACGTGGAGCCGAGCCAGTGTCTCCACACTACGAGCATTTCAGCTTCGCAAGGCGTCAGGCTCTACTTTTTGTGGGAGGATTGGCAGTGCTGAGGTTCCTTGCGAGCACATAAGACTTCTTTATGTTTGCACAATCAGGCACCTATGCTTGGACTTTCTACTTCGCCTACAACTACTTCTGGTTGGAGGGCAAAAAATATTTCCTCCTGCCCTTCCTGACTCGCTTCTATCGTAAACTGCTCAATTTGGAACTCACCAACGTCTAAACGTATTGGGCTGAGAACACAGAAGTAAGAGTGAGAAACCTCATGTCAGCTGCCAAGGAGCAAATTGAGTACAAATCTGTCCATGGTGACTACCTTCCTATTCGTAACAACTGCCTTCTTAATGTACTCGCATTTTGATTTAGTTCCTTATTTCAGAGCAAGTTGCCCTCAAGAATCACATTCATGCCAGAGCAGAATCTCTTCTCAAGGAAGCTGAATCCATCGAAAGCATCAACAAGGGGCGCATCATTACCAACGTCATGAAAGAAACTCTTCAAAGCATTGATCTTGCTTACAAAAACAATAAAGCCAAAATTGAAGCGGCCATGTTCGACCTCGCCCTGTAAGGTGTTGCCAACGGCAAAATGGATTATGCTAAGGATCCTATTCTCCCATTTGTGGTTTAAACTATCAACAAAACTGTCCAGAAGTTTGAACAAATTTCTCCTGAAGAGCAAGATAAGATGATTGCACTGAGTGAGGAGCAGCTAACTGCTTTGAGAAACGCAGACGCTCGTATTCGCGATGAGTTTATTCTAAATGAGCCTAAAATCGATGGTAGTTTGAGATTGAACCCCACTGTATCCAAAATTCTTGAGGGTTGGGGCAAATGAGCTGATTCTATATAGCGATTAACAGAATAATAAAATTGAAGGATATTGGTTGAATAATAATTGATGTAAAGTAGAAGGACAATAATTGAAGTAATCATTATTATTTGAGCTGTTTATGAGGCTGCTCTACAAGTTCCTCCTCTTTTCGACTCAGCAGAGAGATTAAACGGTACTCCTTCATCTTCGGTTAACATTTTTCATTATTGCTCCATATTTATCGAATATTCTCGCGATACAAACTGCGCATTGCTTTCCATTAGAACATGTTATATTCTGAACGAGTTTCAAATTCAGTCTGCTTGCCGTTTTCATGATCGAAAGAATTGAGGCACGAGAGGGCTTGACTGTAAAAATAGGAAAAAGAAGTGCATGAAGGTGCCTTCTGCAGAGAAATTGGCTACTTGTTCTCAAGGAATTTGAGGAGATTGCTGCCATCAATCTTCATCTTTTCATTTATTTGCCGACGAATTTACACCCTCTTCTTTTCAATATCGACATATTTTTGCTTGTTCTCATCTTCAGCACTGACTTCGGCTCGCTTGCTAAACTGTTTCTTTCTGTCTTTCCAGTTGTCTTTGAGGTCAATCCAATACAGTTCACTCCCCAGCAATCGAGTGATCTCCTCAAAAACGAGTTTTCCTTAATCTCCGCAAAGATTTTTGAGGTAGTTGGAAGCAATGCCCTCGATCTCAAAGATTACCTTCTTTTCATGTTCACCCAAGGCGATGACCGATTTTCCAGTTTGATTGTTAAGACTAAACGTGAAGATGAGAGTCTGCAGCATGATTATCTTGCGGAAAAAAGGATCTCCCAGCTGCAGGGCCAGCAGGTTGTAATTTTTCAGGAATTTGAGAGGGTGGCTATAGTAATCAGATGTTTCTTTCGCTGGGTGAGCGCTGAAGTAAGTGTCCACTTCCTTCAGAGTGTACTCTACTTTTTTAAGCCTCATTAGAAGCACTGTCTAGTGCTCGCTTCCCTTGTTGATGGGAGCGGCATTTGCCGGTTAGCCAGCGACTAGCTCCCCTAAATCCATAAAATACTTCTGCATTTACCAGAATTGCTCATAAAACTCGCAGCAAATTTAGGATGAAAAATCTACTTTCTATTTGAGTTCATCTGAGCCGTGGCCTATCTTCTCATAATCCGAGGCCTTGGCTGGCACTGCTCTGTAGTGGAACCCGCTGTCATGGCATATCGGCAGAAAACGAGTGAGCGTCAAATGCAGTTGTCCTCGGATGTGATAGTCCTCGGTTTTGGAAATACGCTTCAGCAAATGGTTGATGATCCTGAGCAATTTATACTGATCTGATTCCTCCAAACTGCTGGCGAAACTGCAGATTTAGCTGCTGATCACCTACAGTACCTCAGTCAGGTCACTGACCCCTAAGCACTCAAGAATATTCTAAATAAAGGTGATTATCAGTGATCGTTTGATAACTTTGTTCTCCTGGCTTTTGCAGACCACCTCTAGGATTTATTTTAGAGCCGAGATGCGATTCTCTGGGAGTCCATATTTTTATTCCTAATCTTGTTCTGCCGAATTGATATCTACTTTCTGCATATATTAGAAGGGTACTAACACTGTCATTAGAATCAAATTGAAAATCTTCTCGATTTGAGATGTAATTTTTACAAGATCGCTCTCACTATCTAAGTTGATTTTGAGCAAAAGTTATAAAATAGTATGCTTTTGTAGAGGGTACTCTTGCGCAATGGCATCCAATTATGCAAAGATGGCTCTGTTCTGGGCAGAAATGATTTTGGTCGTCGAGGGGGCGGACATCTAATAATTGATATTTGATATGTATATGTATATGAAATTACTTATGCACTCTGTATATCAAAATAGGATCAGTTATTATTAACAAAAAGAAATAAGATATCAATAATCTGCTCGTTTAATATTTCCATTTAAGTTGTGGAATTGGAAGTTGAGTAAGAATATTTGAAAGCATATTGTTATTATGGAATAGGCCCAATAACTCGAATATCACATCCTCAAAAACTATCAGTACCTCAGCAAAGTTGACAAGGGCACCTACGGCGTCGTCTACAAGGCCAGCCACAAGAAAACACACCGCATTGTCGCCATCAAGAAGATCATCGACGCCTTCCAAAATCTCATCGATGCCAAACGCACCTACCGCGAACTCAACTATCTTTTCCATCATCCTTGAATAGTTTTACGATCTAATATCATAATCTCTCCATGTAATCTATATATTTATTTTTATAATTAATCTAAATTATTTTTTACTATTGAAAAAATAGTGACTCAAAAGACCAATAACTTCGCCTATACATTGATTCTTATCATATTAACTTTTAGATTACTATGAATCAAAGGAAGATGTATAGCTAGTTTTAATTCCTACAGAAGCAGGTCTAACGACAAAGGTATCAGATTTAGAATCTCCAAAAGCAACTTGATCATCAAAAAACGGAGTTTTAGAAGCTTACTCAGCAGATCAAATTGCTTCAAAAAAATTAGGAAAGGCGAAATCGACTATAGTTCTGGCTTCGATAACAATAAGCAACCCGACACTTATAGTTTCAGAATCAGCAGCTTTAATTTATGCAATTAAAAAATTAGTTTCTCCAGCAGCTCGTGGCTCAGAAGTAGTAGTTACCAATTTAGAGATTGCAAAAACTTGAAGATAAAGGAAAAAAAGACTGCATATGTAAAATTTAATATAATTAAAGAATTAGTTTTTATTTCACTTTCGATCATCTGCCTAATCTTTGTAACCATCTGCAGCATTGCAATACTATTTAGTGACAGATAATAGTTCAAACAATTAGCTGCTTCCTTTTTCGCATTAACAATTCCATACAACATCTATCAATTAAATAAAGAGTTCCAAGATTGAATGATTAAAAGAAAAATTATGATTCATTAAAAATTATTCAAAAAAATAAAAATTCAGGGTTCTTTAAAAATTAATATTTACGGTAAGGCTAGTGTTTATCAAAGGAAAATTATAAATTTAAGAAATTATTTCCCAAAACTACAAATTGCTTAATCTTTAGCACTAATTTCGGCTCGCTTGCTGAACTGTTTCTTTCTGTCTTTCCAGTTGTCTTTGAGGTCAATCCAATACAGCGCACTCCCCAGCAATCGAGTAATTTTCTCAAAAACGAGTTTTCCTTAATCTCCGCAAAGATTTTTGAGGTAGTTGGAAGCAATGCCCTCGATCTCAAAGATTACCTTCTTTTCATGTTCACCCAAGGCGATGAACGATTTTCCAGTTTGATTGTTAAGACTAAACGTGAAGATGAGAGTCTGCAGCATGATTATCTTGCGGAAAAAAGATCTCCCAGCTGCAGGGCCAGCAGGTTGTAATTTTTCAGGAATTTGAGAGGGTGGCTATAGTAATCAGATGTTTCTTTCGCTGGGTGAGCGCTGAAGTAAGTGTCCACTTCCTTCAGAGTGTACTCTACTTTTTTAAGCCTCATTAGAAGCACTGTCTAGTGCTCGCTTCCCTTGTTGATGGGAGCGGCATTTGCCGGTTAGCCAGCGACTAGCTCCCCTAAATCCATAAAATACTTCTGCATTTACCAGAATTGCTCATAAAACTCGCAGCAAATTTAGGATGAAAAATCTACTTTCTATTTGAGTTCATCTGAGCCGTGGCCTATCTTCTCATAATCCGAGGCCTTGGCTGGCACTGCTCTGTAGTGGAACCCGCTGTCATGGCATATCGGCAGAAAACGAGTGAGCGTCAAATGCAGTTGTCCTCGGATGTGATAGTCCTCGGTTTTGGAAATACGCTTCAGCAAATGGTTGATGATCCTGAGCAATTTATACTGATCTGATTCCTCCAAACTGCTGGCGAAACTGCAGATTTAGCTGCTGATCACCTACAGTACCTCAGTCAGGTCACTGACCCCTAAGCACTCAAGAATATTCTAAATAAAGGTGATTATCAGCGATCGCTTGATAACTTTGTTCTCCTGGCTTTTGCAGACCACCTAGATGATTTATTTTAGAGACGAGATGCGATTATAGGTGTTGTTCAGTTTTAAAAAATAGTGACTTAAAAGACCAATAGCTATGATTATACATTATTTCTCATAATATTTAGTTTTAGATTGTTATGAATTAGAGGCAGGCTTAGAGGTAGTTGTCGCCGCAATGGCACAAATTTTAACTCTAACGGCAGCAGTTTTAGAGACAGCTGTATTATCAGCAGCAGCAGCAGTCTGAGCAACAGCTCTAGCAGTTTTCAAGATTGATTAGTTAGCAGAATCAGTAGCTTTGGTAAAGTCAGTAAAGGCGAAATCGGCAAGAGCGATAGTTTCGATAACGATAGTAAACTCGAAGACAATAGTTTAAGCGTCGATATCTTTAGCTTCAGCAGCAATAAGAATATTTAAAGAATCAATTACGCCAGTAACTTCTCATCCAGCAGCAGAGGTCACAAATTAAGAGATCGAAAATTTTTGAAACCAAAGAAAAAATAGGTTTAAAAGGTTATATTAAAAAATTAACAAACAAAATTTCTTAATTAGATGTTTGGTCGTATTTTTCATCTCCTACTCCATCATCAACATCTTATTATATAAAATTTTATTTTGTACTGTTACTTTTATTACAAATGTGTCGATTCAATTCTATTGTTATTTAATATTTAAAAACGAATTCATTGGTCGTTGGTGTGCATATGTGCTTGAGCAATTGTTATTAAGATAGAATTTACTGATCCATGTTCAATTTCAAAAATATTGATATCACATTTAATCATGTAGACGAGCATCTTTGAATTTAATAATAAAATATATCATAGAATATAACAGCCAATCAACAGTATTCAGTCCATGGAGAAGTTGGCCATCAGAAATGATTAACTGA
>Ga0302186_10001886_pt1 | contig 16676 bp, 24 predicted proteins | sample II_Bog_E1_2_FD_198782 | JGI IMG/M metagenome (GOLD analysis project Ga0302186, IMG submission 198782) | Peat permafrost microbial communities from Stordalen Mire near Abisko, Sweden - II_Bog_E1_1 | ecosystem: Environmental > Terrestrial > Soil > Wetlands > Peat | place: Sweden: Abisko... | reverse complement strand
TTCTTTGCGCATCATTTTTGGAGATGATGTTTGTTTTAAAAATTTCTACCATTGTATCATCACTCAATTCCCCAGTAATTTCTCTCATTCCTTTTTGAAGCTTTTATATTTTGTTCCATTCCCAAATGCCATATTTTAGTTCATCAGGTATTTTAAAACCACAATTTTTTAAAGTCAATAAAATGTTACCCCTGTGGTGTGCTTCATGTGAAATAAAATAACCAAGTAACGGAACAACCCCACGTTTAAAACCTTTTATCTCTCCATTTTTCTTAATTCCGTCCTCTAAGACTTTACCAATGCGTTCTGCTGAAAGTGTGTGGCAGCCTTTGAACATTGAAATTGTTTTTGTGTCCTCTGCTGTAATTGTTGTAAGGTCGGTAATCAATGATTTGTCATACTTTTCAAGTTTCCAAAACCTCACGTTGTAAATATGGGCAAGCTGGTGTCCTACAGTTCCGCCTCCACGTTTTGAAGTAGTATAATCCAATGCCTCTTCCGTTAATGAATTAATAAGTAATAAATTGGTTCTATGGTTGATGAACCACGTTTCTATTATCTGTTTTTCAATTATCGTCATAAACTATCTTTAGGGTGACGAAAAAGCATTTATTTTTTACAAAAAAAGCCATCAAAATGTGATTTTGACTTTATCCGTTACCAAACTTTACCCTAATATCTCTACAATTTAGAAATTTTGTTCATCAGCACTTGGGCCATAGCTACCCGGTATAGGTATATTTAATAGACGTAAATATACTCCCAACTGTGCACGATGATGTATAGTTTGAGAAATTGCTACACGTATAGTATCTCCCTTTGTAGATGTATTATAAATTGTATCACCATTGCGAAGTATCCATTTTCTTGATAAAATTGCATCCTCTACCTTATTTAAATCTATAATGGCATCAGCTAATGATTTTTCAAAATATTGTATTAATTCTTTATTGTTTTTGATAACTTTTGGTTCATACTTATTATTACTAAAGTCAAGCTCATCTGTATTTATAGCCATACTTACCCAACCAGGTAGTTCAGCAATGTGAGTTGCTAAACGCTGCATAGTCATGCTTTTTTCGTGTGGTTTCCAATCGTACTTTTCTTCGGGTACGCAAGCTAACATTTTACGTGTTGTTTTAGCTTCTTGTTCCAATTCTTTCAGGAACATGTTAATTATTGTCTTCATTTTTGATGTTTTAAGATTTAAGCAAACTAACCATCTTGAAGTGACAACTCTATGTCAACAGTAAAATATTTATTTTATTTTTAAATGAATAGCTGTAGTTATTTGTTTTACTACCGTTTTTAAGTTATCAGGTCTCACTATTTCTGCTTTATCACCAAACATAATATACCAGCGAGCAAAACTTTCTATTGAAGAAGTTAAAAAGGTCATTTCTATTGCATTTGCCAATTCTTTTTGCGAAACAAAACCATTGTAGAATTTTTGATTCCCAAAGTATTTTATTATTTCCTTATTTACCCGAATAACTATTGCATGCAATTCTTTTTCTTTAGAAATTTCTTTTAAAAAGGATTTTAGTGTTGGATGTTGTTTTTCATAAACCAAATTTGTTTGCAAAATTCCTGACACACGGTCTATTCTAAAATTTCGATAATCGTTTCTTAAACGACAATAAGCTATTAAATACCAATAGTTATTCATAAAGAAAATGCCAACAGGTTCTATGCTTCTTTTGGTTTTTTCTTGGCTGTGATTTGCAAAATAATCAATGGAAATAACATTTTTTTCCGATATGCTCTTTAAAATGACCTGAAGAGAGTTTTGGTTTACTTTGTCCTTTGATTGATAAGGATTATTAATAACTTGAATTTGTTCGTCTATGTTTTCCAAATAATCCTTATCAGATGAACGCAAAACGGCTTTAATCTTATACATTGCCGATTTGTAATTTTCCTCGGTAGAAGCATCTGTTAGTTTTTCTATTAACTTTTCAGCAGTGAGAAATGCTGTTGCTTCTTCTTTAGTAAACATTACAGGGGGCAGTTTGTAACCATCCATAATAGAATAACCCACTCCTGCTTCACCTACTATTGGTATTCCAGCTTCTTCTAAAGTTCTAATATCTCGATATACAGTACGTAAACTAATAGAAAAGCGCTCGGCAATATCTTTTGCTTTTATAACCCGTTTAGATTGTAACTGAATAAGAATAGCTGTTATTCGGTCGAATTTATTCATTCCATTTACTTTTCTATACAAACGTAATAAATTCTATTTTAAATAATATTGTTGTTTTACGTTGCAAACTTTGCAATTAAAATATTATTGCTTAATCATCCCTAAATGCCTATAGAACTACTCTAAAATAAAGCTTTCTTATTTCCATTTTTTCTGAATGGTATCGTAATTATTCTTTAAAGCAAAAGGGTTTTTAGACTTATTTGTTTCCACCCTAACACAGCCTAAAGCATTCTTTTTAAAATTTTATTGAAAAATAATTTGTGTAACTGAATTGTTACATATATATTTGTAACCGTTTTGTTACACAATAAATAAAAAATAATGAGAAGAGATGTATTTCAGGCAATAGCCGACCCAACCAGAAGAGAGATTATTGATTTAATAACTCACAAGTCTTTAAACTTAAATTCCGTAGCAGAGAACTTTGATATAAGCCGCCCTGCTATTTCAAAACATATTAAAATCTTAACAGAGTGTGGGTTAATAATAATTAAACAACAAGGCAGAGACAGATACTGCGAAGCTAAACTAGAACAATTAAGTGAAGTATCTGATTGGATAGAGCAATATCGTAAATTCTGGTCGGATAAATTAGATTCACTTGAAAATTATCTAAACAAGTTACAGTCTAAAAATGAAATGAAAAGTAAAAAACATCCTAAAACTAAACGCAAATAACTATATGAGTACAGAAATCTATTTTGATTACTCATTTAACATATAAACTAATAAAAAAATAAAGCATGAAAAAAGAAGAACAAAGCACAAGCGAACGAGAACTTTCAATGACACGTACAGTCAATGCACCCATCAAGCTTGTTTGGGAAGTATTTACAAAACCAGAACACATTAAACATTGGTGGGGCCCGGATGGGTTTACAAATACGATAGATAAGATGGATGTTAAAGTAGGAGGTATATGGGAATTTATAATGCATGGTCCAAATGGAATGGATTTTAAAAGCAAAAATGTTTTTAAAGAGATTGTAAAAGAAAAGCGCATTGTGTTTGAAAACGCTTCAGGTCAAAATTTTTTAACCACTTTAAGTTTTACTGCCGAGGGAAAAAAAACCACTATTAAATGGGAAATGCTTTTTGAATCGAAAGAACAACGTAACGAGATAGTTAAAACGTATAAGGCAGATATTGGCTTGAAACAAAACATAGATAAGCTGGAAGAATATTTGAAAAAGTATAAAAAAGAATAAAATAATTTTTTGGGCAACAACCATCATCATCTTTTGCTTGAAGGCGTAATCCCTGCTCTTACTGTGCGAACCCGAAACAATGTAAAATGACAAACAGAAAACAAGTATAAACAATTAAAAACAAAAATGAAATGAGCAAAATTATCTTTGACAGCGGAATATCACTTGATGGCTTTTTCGCAGGCGACAACAGAAGTCCAAGAAACCCAATGGGTGGTGTTTCAGGAAAATTACACCAGTGGATGTTTAAACAAAAAGCATTTTGGAAACATATCAAAATGGAAGGCGGTGAAGAATATGGTGCAGACAGTAAATTAATTGATAATGTGTTTGCAAGAACAGGTTCTTACATTATGGGAAAACGAATGTTTGAAGAAGGCGAAGTCGTTTGGGCAGAAGATTTATACGAAGCAGATGTTTATGTGCTGACACAAAAAAAACGGGAACCTTGGGTTCAAAAGGGGACAACAACTTTTTATTTCATCAATGACGGAATACAAAGTGCATTGGAAAAAGCAAGACAGTCAGCCAAAGGAAAGGACATAAGAATACAAGGTGGTGCGAATACTATTCAACAATTTCTCAATGCAGGGCTTGTGGACGAATTTTTCATTCACATTGCGCCCGTTTTTTTAGGAAGTGGTATCCGGCTGTTTGACAGCATTGACAAAGACAAATATGATATTCAAATTGCAGAAGTAATACCATCAGACTTGACAACACACTTGAGATACAAATTGACGAAGAAATAAGAAAATGGGGGGAAAGAAATACCTGTGTAACGTAATCTATGCGAAGTTTTAGTTTAGTTTATAACACGCTAATAATAAAAAGCCTCCGAGAAGTCGGGGGCTTTTTATTTGTAGTCCCAATAGGATTACCCAAAAGGCTTTCCACTACAATCCCTAACGCGCATTTATAGTAGCAGCAAAATTAATTTGCATGTATTAAAATTATATATACTTTTACCGACCAGTCGGTCAGATTTTAATGAAGGATTCGAGAGAACTTATACTTATGGAAGCTTACAAACTCTTTTTACAAAAGAGTTTTAAAGAAGTAACCATGAATGAAATAATGGGCAAAGCAGGTCTTTCCAAAGCAGCCTTTTATCATCATTTTACAAGTAAAGAGCAGGTTTTTAAAGAAGTAATAACCCACTTCTATCTTAATGCTATTAAAACTGATTTTAATACATTTTCTCACCAATCATTAAAAGAATTTATACAAGATAATTTTAAGGCAATAAATAGTATGTCTTCTTTTTTTAAGGGTGGAAAAGGAGAGGAGAGTATAGGCATAAATTATTTCTTACCCATGTTTGATGCAATTAGGTTAATGCCTGATATTATAGGCCAGTTTGTAACACACCAAGAGAATGAATTAAATGCATGGGTTAAAATAATTAAAATAGCAAAAAAGAAAGGTGAAATAAAGTCGACTCTTAAAGATGAACAGCTTGCCAAGCTATTTATTTATGCGGCAGATGGCGTAGGTATCAGCTCCATTTTAAGAGGTAAAGGAGAAAAAATGGCAAAAGAATTATTAAGTATGTGGGAAGGTATTTATGCCGGAATAAAAACTTAGTTTTTTTTTGACTTTGTATTGACCGACCGGACGGTAAATTAATAATAATAATTAAAAACAAAAATAATGATGGCCGCACAATCAAATTTAAGAATTGATGACACTAAATCAAAGACTATTGCATGTCTTGGGTCGAGTACCGTTGCATCTAAAGGAACTTTTAAATGGATTGATGAGCTTGCAAAGCGAGAGCAAAATAAGGAGTTTCATTTTGTAAATTTAGGTGTTGGTGGAGACCTTGCATATAGTGCCCTGCAACGATTACCTGATGTTGTTGCTTGTAAACCCGATAAAGTAATTATTATTATCGGGAGCAATGATGTTTTAGCATTGGTTTTTAAAAACGTTAAGCGATTCTTTTCAGGGTGGAAACAAATGCCAGACGAAGTGTCTCCCGAAAGTTTTAAAAAAAATCTTGAAGCCATTGTTAATAGATTAAAAGAAGAAACCTCTGCTAAGATTGGGCTTACTTCATTATCTCAGATAGGCGAAGACCCTAACCCAATAAATCCTATACAAAAGGAGCTTAACGAACGCATCAAACAATACAATCAAATTATTAAAAAAGTATCAGAAGAGCATGGTGTTAGTTATATCCCTTTTTATGAACGTATGCATGAACAAATTGTCGCTTCCCCAGGTAGAGCATTTATTAGCTTTAGCATTTTAGCATTATACAAAGATTACTTACTGCGAGAATTTATCCTTAGGCGTAGCTTCGATGAAATTGCAAAAATGAATGGGTATCAATTTCATATTGATGGTATTCATTTAAATACTCGTGGGGGAATGATATTGGCTAATGTTGTTCAAGAATTTCTCCAATCATAATACTAAAATGAAACCATGACAAACACAGAAACAAATTTAAACGAAACCAATACTAAACCTGCAATTCCTTTTAGTATCAAAATAATTGCAGGTTTGATGATTCTCTTTGGCTTAGCAGAAGTAGTAACGGGTTTTACGCATTACTTTTTCGGGCTTACAACTTCAAAAGTCACCATCTCTACATATATAGGTGTTATGCTTGGTGGATGTTATTTTGTAGGTGGATTACTGCTTCTTACTAAAAAGAAATGGGCAGCATTTATTGCAGTTGTCTTATTATGCATAGATGTAACCGGACGGTTAGGAATGGTTATAACAGACTTATATCCTGTAAATACATTCTTTCAGATTACAGGTATTACAATAGGCACATTAATAGCCGCTTTCTTTGCTGTATATGTTGGCTTAAAGTTGAAATACTTTAAATAAGAATTGGGAAATGAAAACTCAAAAAATAATGACTACTCAAGAAGTGGCTACCCGATTAGTGGAACTTATGCAAGCAGGGAAAATAAAACAAGCCCAAAAGGAATTATATGCTGATAATGTGATAAGCATACAACCTCCTTATGATGCTGAAGAATCTATAAAAGGTAAGGCTGCTGTACTTAAAAAAAGTAAAGAGTTTGCAGCAATGATAAAAACACCCTATAATAATTCGTTCTCAAAGGCTTTAGTGGCGAGTGATTGCTTTAGCTGCTGTGTTACTTTAAATATTATTGTTAAAGGCTGCCCGGCAATAAGGAAAGAAATTTGTGTGTTTGGAGTTAAAGATGGTAAGATTGCTTATGAACAGTTTTTCTTTTAGATAAAACGAATCAATAATTAAAAAAAATGAGCTCCAACATAGTTGAAGTATTTAAAACAAATATCATTTATAAAAAAGATGCCAAAAGAATTTTGAAGCTACTAGCACATAAATATCCCAATCTTAAAATCAATATTGACCTTGGCGATTGTGATAAAATATTAAGAGTAGAAGGAGAAAATCTGGAGTCTGAAAAAATAATTGAATTAATCAGTACAAATGGTTATCAATGCGAAGTTTTAGTTTAGTTTACAAAACACAAATGATAAAAAGCCTCCGAGAAGTCGGGGGCTTCTTTATTTCCTTTAAATCCTTTGACAAATGAGCTATGTAGGCGATAACTTCATTTACGATTGGAGTTCGATAATGCTCAATTTTCACATCATATAGTAATCCCTTAGGAAATAACACATTTTGAAACATTTGTTTTTGGTAGTAATTGCTGGAATCCCAAACAGGCGCGAGATTAGAGGCAAGTTTACAAGTAAAATGAATCAATTCTTTCGGGTTCGATAATTTTTTGTCGAGCTTTTCAAGAGTTAAACAACCGCTTCCTTATTATACTTCCCTTTATATTCTAATGGCGATAAACCTGTAATTTTTCTAAACACTTCACGAAATGCCTTTACATCTGAATAGCCAACTTCATACATTACTTCATTAATTGTTTTGCGACTGGTTTCAAATGCTTTTTTTGCTGATTCTATTTTCACTCTTTGCGAATATTCAATAGGCGTATTTCCAGTGGCTTTGATAAACCTTCTGTCAAAATTTCGTCTACCTACAGAGAATTTAGAAGATAGGTGTTCAACTGAAATTTTTTCTTGTACGTTACTTTCAATATAGACTTGCACTTTTTTTATTATTTCATCCCCATGTAGTTTCTGTCCTGTAAATATGGCAAATTCAGATTGGGTATTCCTTTCTATTTCTATCTGAAAAACTTTTGAGCAAAATATGGCTGTTTGCCTGTCATAATATTTCTCTACCAGATAAATGATCAGGTTTAGAAAAGAATAAGCACCCCCATTGGTATAAATACCATTTTCATCCGTAATCAACTTATCAGTTTGTAAATTCACTTTAGGAAACATTCTTCTAAAATTTTCTGAAACAGCCCAATGCGTAGAACAACTTTTCCCATCCAGCAAACCGGCTGATGCAAGCATAAATGCACCTGTACATATACTAGCTATTTCAGCACCCTCTTTATATTGTTTCGCAATCCAATCAATCAGTGCCTTGTTTGCCTTCACCGCTCTTTCATAATTGTGGTTTAATGATGGAATAATGACGAGATTGGTTTTTTTTATAGCTGCAATGTTTGTATGCGGCTTCACGGCGAACAAGCCATCATAGAATTCAACTTTTTTTGAGAGACCAGCTAACTGAATTGTAAACAATTCTTTTTTTCCGTTTTGTTTCCAATACTCATTAGCTCTTGTAAATATTTTATAAGCACCTACCATGCTGCTTAAATTATTTTGCCCGTCGGGAACTACTATAGTAAGATGTTTCATTTAAAATGTTTTTCCAAAGATAAAAATTAACTATGTCCAAATCAACCCACTATAAAGTCTATTTTACACCCCCAATACATCCTATTTAAAAAAGATATTTGTCGCATAATATTTTTAACCAATCTAAACAAAAAATAAAATGGCAAAAATGACTGCGATTTACAAAACACCAAAGGACAAAGAATTTTTTGAAAAGCATTATTTTGATGTACATGTTCCATTGGCAAAACAATTACCCGGCCTTATAAAGTATGAAATAAATGATGGTCCAATTGCCTCAACTACTGGACATACAGAAATTTATCGCATAGCCAACTTATATTTTGAATCATTTGAAGCAATGATGAATGCTTTTCGTTCAGAAATAGGACAAAAATGTGCTGTTGACAGAAAAATATTAGCAAATAATGAAGACGTGCAGATTTATTTGTATGACACAAAAAATACCTAATAAATCTAAAAGCGCAAATCATAATAATAAATTTTACATCAATCGAAAATTGAAAAATGAATTCAACTTACACTATAATTAAAATGGTTTTAGACAGATGGAATGGAGCTTTAAAACATTTTGATACGCAGCTTAACTCCATAACTGATGAACAGTTGCAAAAGGAAATTGCACTAAATAAGAACAGAGGAATATACTTGTTAGGGCACCTTATTGCTGTGCATGATGACATGATTATACTTTTAGGTATGGGTGATAAATTATATCCCGAATTACATAAAACATTTATTGATTCCCCTGACAAATCAGTAAGCGAAATTCCATCTGCAAAAGAATTGAAAACATATTGGAGTAAACAATGCGAATTGATGAAGCAAAAATTTGAAAGTTTGCAACCAGAGGAATGGTTTGAAAAGCATACTGCTGTTTCTGCTGAAGATTTTAGAAAAGAACCACATCGCAACAAATTAAACATTATCATAACAAGAACAACCCATTTAACTTATCATACTGGACAATTAGTATTACTTAAATAATTTTCTAAAACAAAAAATCAAAATGACAAAATTAGATTTTACATCTACCATATTAGTACGCCAATCTCGAAAAGAAGCCATAGAAGCCATCAAGAATGTTCGCGGGTGGTGGTCAGAAGAAATTGAAGGTAATACAGATAAACTGAATGATGAGTTTACGTATCATTACGAAGATGTGCATCGTTGTAAAATGAAATTGATAGAATTGATTCCAAACGAAAAAGTTGTTTGGCTGGTAATGGATAATTATTTTAGTTTCACTAAAGACAAAAGCGAATGGGTAGGTACAAAAATCGTTTTTGAACTTTCTAAAAAAGAATTCCAAACACAAATCATATTCACTCATGAAGGTTTAGTGCCCAAGTATGAGTGTTATGATATTTGTCAAAACGCATGGAGTACATATATCCAAAAAAGTTTATACAGCTTGATAACTACAGGTAGAGGACAACCTAATGGCAAAGGCAAACAACAAACAGATTTTACAACTATCATTTTGGTAAACCAAACTCCAAAAAAAGTATTTGATGCAATAAATAATCCTCAGGCTTGGTGGTCAGGAGAAATTAAGGGTAGCACAAATAAACTTAACGATGAGTTTACTTATCGTTATAAAGAACTTCATTTTTCAAAGCAAAGAATAGTTGAAATAATTCCTAATCAAAAAGTAGTATGGCTTGTTATTGAAAGTAAAATTAATTATGCTGAAGACAAAATGGAATGGACTAACACAAAAATCAGTTTTGAAATCTCTGAAATTAATAACAAAACGCAACTTCGTTTCACTCACTTGGGTTTAGTTCCAGAAATTGAGTGTTTCGATAGCTGTTCAAATTCATGGAGTCAACTTATTCAGCAAAGCCTATTTAGTTTAATTACTACAGGTAAAGCCAAGAATATTTTTTTAGGGTAAGGTGTATATAAAGGAAACCTATAAAACGAGAATATAATTGCAATAGAGTGCTATATATTGCTAGAATTTTTAGTCTTGTGTTTCCTAAAAATTATTTATCCTTTTGAATACGTTCAATTTGTTGGTGTAAAAACCCTTTCAGAAGTTTTAGGATTACGCTTTACTTTTGGTTGTTTCAATCCGCTAATCAATTCCTTTACCCGTAATGGCAATTTTTACAAAGGCGTTTGTAGTGGAAAGCCTTTTGGATAATCCCAAAAGAATATAGCATAAAGCCCAACTTGGTGTGTATTACTTTCTAATTGTGCAACCGAGGGTTGCACAATTAGAAAGTAATAATAAGGTCTCATTTAGAATGAGTTATTATGAATCATTTTACACCCAAATTAAATAAAAGAAGCAGTAGTTTAATTCATTTTACTGACATTTAATTTGCTATAATGTGAACTCGTCGGGTTCTTGTAAACGATATTCTAACTTATTTCAGAGATAATGCCGCATGATAATTTGCATATTGGATTGTATTAACCTCCTTTTGTCTTAACACAAAAGGGAGATAAAAAGTCAAGACTGCTAATAAATTTTGGACGGTAGCTGCATCGTTTTTAGCACGCAGCCCAAACTCATTTTGAGTACAAAATTCAAACAAGGGCGGCTTACTTTTTGCCCGCACTTAAAAACCGATTGGCAACGTTAGCCAAAATTTCTTAGAGGTCGTGTGCAACAACTAAATGCCATCCTGTCTGATTTTATTTAGGATTCTTCCTATGCTTTTTTATCTGATTAACCGTATTAAATTAGGGTCTCTAGCAACAACATTTACCGGCTTACATGCAATCAGGCTTCTTTTTAGAATATGTTTTGTTGCCCATTTATTGCCCTATACCGGGCTACTTTTGGAGTTCAAAAACGCATCATAATTTAGCAAGGCATAAAAACTAAAAAAACAACCAATTATTAAATTCCCTATTGGCTATCAATAGCTTAAGTGAAATACGGCAGAGCCGAATTTCCCAGCCCAGTAAAATCAACGGTTTTTAATTTGCTTCTTGATAAGACTTAAAAAAAGGATAAAATCGCTGTCAGGCTGCCCTGTGTTTTACGACCTCATTTTTCAGGCCGCTGGGGCGAGGGGCTTATCCTTACTACTTATACAAAGTTCGGAATTATTTTTAATTCCAAAAACTTTATTCATTTAATTATGATAATGTTTATTCTCATATAGACATCCCTCCACCATACCCGCGCCCTTTTTTTATTTCTTCTTTTTTTTGTTGCTCCTTTAACTCTCTTATAAAATCATATCCCTTTGTTTGCTGTTTCTTACCTTCTATAGCAAGCATGTCTAAAGCATCATTAATTATTTTGGAAGCATGTTGATAGGACTTACTATTGTCTTCATAGATGTAATTACTTTGTACTTCATTGATTGAAACCTTTGCCTCCGGTAAGTTTTTATTGTAATATTTTCTGCCTTGTTCAAGGTATACATCGGGCTTTAATATAATTTTCTTATCATAGTTCAACTCCCTGAACATATTGGAAAGGTTAGTTGCAAACCGGCTATCCCAATCCAGCTTATCGGCTGATTTTACTATTTCTTTTATATCATAGGTGCTGTAGTATCTTTTATCAGAGACTTCTATTTTTTTCTTGATGGCATTTTCCTGACGCTTCTCGTATATCTTTTCATCTTTTCTGTAACCAAATTTATGTTGAAATAACCGTTGAGTATCTCTTTGAAAACTGACAAGTTCAAAGTTCCTACTGGTTTTATTCTTTGGTGTGAGTAGTGTGATGGTTTTCTTTTGGCTGGCATCTCTGGCTGATAATACGATGTGTATATGGGTATTATCTCCTTTTTTTACCTGACCCAGTTTTACATCTGCTGTTTTTATCTTAGCATTTTCTTCTTTGGCTCTTTTAAGATCAGCTTCGGTATATATTCGGTTTTGGTGTATAATAGCAGCCCATACTAATTGCTCGTTTTCCGTTACAGTATGATGTATCCGATATAAATTAGCCATGGCTTCGCGTACAAAATCCTTTAGTCTTTCTTTATCGTTATCAATAAATCTTAATTCTTCGGCATCCGGGTTCATGGTAAAGGAGTAAAATTTATGTTCGTCTTTTTCTAATCCCTTAACATTGTTGTCAATCATTTTATAAAATTCTTCGGCAGGAACATTATCTTTTGTGGCGGTAAAGAACATATCGGATGTGTCGTATTTTTCTTCGTTCTTTATCAGGTAATTCTTTAGTCTGGCAACCGAACCTTTGTTGCTGTATGAGGTTGACATTTCTTTGTTCGGTTTGCCGGGATTATCTAAACGGGCGATCATTTATTGTTTTACAGATGCTTTTGGAATATGGGATAAGACCTCCTGAACTTGATAGGTTTTCCTCATACTTGTAGTCCCATCTTCACTGATAAATGACTTATCCACAGGCTGACATCTTAATTTAAGAAAATCCTTATTTTTCATGTTAGAAAAGTATGAAACTATATCTTCTTTAGAAGTTAAATTTAATTTCTGCGTATAAGCTCCCTCCATAAAAAGAACATTCCCCCATACCTTATAACTTGAATTAACCATTTTTTCAGCTATTGATATAATATAATACAAGGTGTTGTCCTTAGTTGATGAACTAAAAGGTTTATTATAAATGTGGCCTTCAATAACAATACTTTTTGAATCAACCATTGACTTTGTCTTCTCATTCTCTGCTATTTTCTTAGCTTCATCTACTTCTTTGGCTTTTTCAATAGTTTGTTTTACTTTTTCAAATATTTTAAGCGCCTCATCTTTCCCTGCTCCTTTATCAGAAATTATATATTGCTTTAAATACTCATAGATTTCTTCAATTTGTAAATTCTCTTTTGTTTTTAATTCTAAAATTTTATTAGTGTTCTCGTTTGCGAAATCGAAATTGTTGGCGTGATTTGTTTCTATTTTCTTCAAAAAGCTTTCTTCAAATCTTTTTAGGGTAGAAATTGTGTCAAGATGATTATCTGCTATTTTTTTTACCATTTGGCTATTATCATATCTGTCATTTAAAACAGCAAATGACATGCCGGGTTTAATTAGTAAGGTATTTAGTTCATCAAAGAAATCACCTCTGGAAATATGGTTGTTGTCGCAGAAAATTTGAATGTTTTCTAAATATTTAGTGCGCAATGAGATATTCGTGTTGACATTCTTATACTTTTTACTTTTTCCGGCACTTTTTTTAATTTCCATAATTGGTTTTTATTTTTCTTGGCACAATCTTAGTAAACAAATATTTTAAAATAACACCTATTTTATTGCTATATTAATTTTCAAAGTAATTTAAAATTACTTTGAAAAAATTGATGCCCTGGTTAAAAGGAATCAATATATAAGCGTTTTGTAAACTATATTTCGGAAGTATTTTTTATGCTTTTTCAAAAAGAAATCTACAGCACAATAATCATTTGTTGCTTTAAATAATTTCCATTGCAGCGGGTGGCATAAACTAAGGCAGTAATTTATTTTGTTTGCCAACTTGCTATAAAATACATAAAGGAACTTTTTAGCTATGCTTTTTGCTAACCATGTTTTGGAAGTAAATTATTGTGCTGTTGCAAAAAGCAATTTAAAGCGGAATTATTATTTGTTGCCTATGGCAAAGCAATGGGGAATAAATGTTTGAGTTATCCAAGAGTGTCAGTAATTACAGGCATTTCCATGAGGTTATAGCTTTTTGATTGATTATTTTTGTATATAAATATACTATAAACATGAATTACTCGAGAGAAGAACTGTACCGCAAAACTTTAGTGCAATTATGTATGCTACTCGGCATATCCAAAAATGAGTATCTGAATTTTCAATACTCAAAAGAGCAATTAGTTGAGTTCATACTAACACCTTTAAACTAACTTATATGCAAGCAATAATAATCAGTAAGAAAATTTACGAAGTGAATTTACAAACCTATATACAGGCTGTAATTGATAAGAATAACATGCACGATAAAAAACTAAAGCCCCAACAGATACGGTTTTTAACCTATCCGTTTATTACGGCTGTGTTTTGGGCTAAACGAAAGGGCAAACGTGTAAACAAAAGAAATATTTACCTGTACTATCATACCAAGCAAAAGCAATTTACTTTAAACCTGAACTAATGAAAATCAAATACATTTTTATAAGCCTTGCAATCAGGAACGAACTACATGAGTTTACCTCCCATACCGTACATAAAATTGCTAAAGAAAAGGACTTGTTGGAGTTTGCCGATAATTACGCTAAAACTTTTTATGTGGATGAAAACAAACCCTTTAAGAATGAAGCGGGTTATCATTTCTATGGCGGGGGAGTAACTGTTAAGCTTAGTCTTGTAGAAGAAATAGCCAAAAGGGAATATGATGTGTTGGGGAAGTTTCAGCATAAATAAACCTATTAGTTAAAGTAGTTCCATTTTTAAGCTCATCCTTTTTGCCGCATCCTGCGGATAGGATGATGCTATATATAATACAAAGCCGCTATGTTTTTAGTGGCTTTTTGCGCCCGCATCCCACACCTAAAGGTTTACCCACGTTTACGGATGGAATTTTAAAAATTGCTTTTCGCTTCGGTGTTGGAGTTACCCACCGAAGCGAAAAGTTTAAGCGGCATTTTGCTTTATCCTTTGTTAAATTTTAAATAATAGAAATTTAAAATTTGATTTTTTTAAATAACTGTTCGATGGAAATGTTAAGTACTCGGGCAATTTTTATATAATTCATAATACCGCTATTTATTTCTCCGTACTCAATACGGCTTAATTGTTTTTCTGTTGTTTCTATTTCGTAGGCAAGTTGTTGGCGTGAAATACTCTGCTCTTCGCGTAATTTGCGAATATTCAATCCGATGATTTGTAATTCTGTAAGCTCTTTTTGCTTCTTTAATGCCACAGTCAAATTTGACTATTCGCAAAAAATATAAAATGTCATATATGACATGAATTAAATTTTATTCTACATTTGCAAAACACTACATTTATGATTGTACAAACTAAAAAAACAACCCTATTCAAATCAGTAATCCTGCCATTAATTATAGCCGGCTTTATCTTATCTGTTACAAGTTGCTCAGATGGTTCAAACAAATTTATCGGGAAGCATACCATTAGCATACCTCTTTACACGACAAAAAATGACACTTCCGTTGATATTTTAGAATATGGTTCAATAGTACATCCTAAAGTAAATTACTACGACTTGTATACGACCAAGATTGACATTTACAAGACTGGAGATAATTTGGAAGGTAAGTTAAACCATGTGTACCCTGAAAGCGGAAAATGGTTTGTCACAGAAAGCAAGATAAAGGAACAAACCTTAGAGCTGAAGAGTTTGCATATAGAAAAAGATACCCTGATGTTCTTAATAGATTATGGCCCGATGAGCCCAAAATTTGATGGCTGCGCTTATATAGATGACGGTAATATGGTTGTTGGGCTACCCAAGAAACTGTTTAAATGGATAGAGAAAAATCATTGTACGGAAACAGCATTTAAGGATAATCAGGAGTTTTTCTTTTTTGTAACAGACCGGCAGCCGGATAAAAAGGCACTTTATAAATGTCAGGCGGATTCATTGCAAGAGTTCATTAAAGCTAATCCAAAGTACAATAAACGGTATGAGCTAGACATTAATTTCCTAAACAAAATCAGCAAATAATTATTAGCAATGAAATCAGCATCCGTTATCTTTTTATTAGTGGTCTATTTTATCCCATCCATTGTAGCAAGGAAGAAATCATTTTTTAAGCAGGTATTTCTGACTAATTTATTTTTCGGATGGACTGTAATAGGCTGGATTATTTCTTTGATTTGGTCTGTTAAGGCAGAAAAATAAGATAAGATTAATTGATATAACGGAACACTTACATCATTTTAAACAAACGAAAAAACACCTGTTAATGAGAACAATCTATTTACATTATTTGATAAAATATTACTCGTGTAATATTTGTATGTTATTTGTAGTGGCTGATAGATGCTATTTTGACATTAATCGATAAAATTTAACAATTTCTTAATACGCACTTTAATTTTTAAAATTACATTTGCCGCGATTTTTAACAAAAATTATCTTAAAATTATGATTAAAACACTATCCATAACCGCCCTCTTAGCGGTTTTTTTTATTTCCGTTTTGAAGGCGGGGAATAAACCCGAGCTTACCAAAAGCAACGTATTAATGTTGGGCGGCGATACCGTAACCAAGAGCTTTGCCGTGAGTGGCAATGGAGCTTGTAAGTCAACCATTGAAAGTGTTGTTACTTCCAATGCAGGCGTAATCAGTGCCAGTTGGGATTCCACCGCACAGGTAATTACCGTAACCTTTGTTTATTCAACTATCAAAAAATCACAACTATGCCGTGCGTTAGCCGGCGCGGGATACGATAACGCGCAAGTAAGAACAAAAGATGCCATCTATGCAACCCTACCGGCGGCTTGTCAATACATTAGAACCCCTCCTACACAGTAATTAATCAAAAAAACAGTATTTAACAAACATCAAAATCAAGCTTATGAATCATAAAATAACTACAACTACCAAAGCAATTTTAACGGCATGTTGCTTATTGATTTTAAACATT
>Ga0302186_10001885_pt1 | contig 16683 bp, 15 predicted proteins | sample II_Bog_E1_2_FD_198782 | JGI IMG/M metagenome (GOLD analysis project Ga0302186, IMG submission 198782) | Peat permafrost microbial communities from Stordalen Mire near Abisko, Sweden - II_Bog_E1_1 | ecosystem: Environmental > Terrestrial > Soil > Wetlands > Peat | place: Sweden: Abisko... | reverse complement strand
AACTCGATTTTGAAAAGTTGTTTGATTGTATTTTATAAATTTTTGAGATTTTGAAAAAATTTTGAAATAAAAATAAAAATTTCATAGATTATGCGAAAAAAAAATATCGTAAGTATTGATTGATTCAAATCTTTTATATTTAAATTTTATCTAATTTTGTACTTTAATCGATATTGTTTAGAATAGAAGAGTCATACATGGTCTTCCATCTTTTTCAAAATAATACACATAATTATCCAAAGACATAATCTAACTAAAATTTGAAAAACAAACGATATTTTTTTATAAAAAAAATCATCAATCGCTTTTAAATTTTCCGTATTATTTGTTTAAAATCTGATCTCCGCAGCGTCATTCTAAAGTATCCAGCCATTTGAATAATAATTTTTATTAATGAAATTATAAAAACATATTAAACTCTTTCTAAAATCGATGGATTTTGTACTAAAAAGCCGAACCTTATCAAGCCCTTTCTTTACAGATTCTCTCAAGTAATTTTTCGAACAAAAACAACCAAAATTTAAAATAAATCCAAATTATAGTTCAGAAACCTCAACTCCTCTCGAAGAAGGAGCTTCATCAGTAGAACGAGGTATTGATGCCTCTCCATTAATGATTTATTCAACTGCTTCTGAACTCTGGCATTCAAAATAAAGCCAAAGCGAAGAAGTCATCAGTCCAATCTTTTCTCTAAAAAAGGAGCCGTCAAAATGTATTTTTTTTTTTTTTATTATGTTTTTATTTAAAAATTCACAATATTTTGATTTTGGGCAGCTTTATTCTAATTTCTTTTCGTTCTTTTATCAGCACGAATCAAAACAATCGGCAAAAACTTATCTCAATTCAAAAAAAACTTCAATTCTATGAATGAGGTTAAACTCAGATCGCAAGATAACATTAGTGAGACCCGATGAACGCCAACAATAAAATAGAAATTCCAGAAAAATACGAATTTTTGGAAGTTTTAGGAAAAGTAAAAAAAAGTTTATTTTTCTCTAAAAGAATTAATTTTTTAATTTTTTAGGGAGCTCAGGGCATTGTATACAAGGTTCAGTATAAGGAGACAAAAGAAATTTTCGCTGCGAAAAAAATTGTTGTTAGAGATTCTGAGACATACCAGAATGTAGAGGATTTTTGCAAAATTTTTAAATTCTACAATTTTCTTTGGATTGTTTCTTCATTTTTATTTAATTTTCCAATTTTCAACATTAAAAAATTTTTTTTGGTTAGATCAAAAACCAAATCAAAATTTTACAAGAACTGAACCACGAGAACATCATCCAAGTTCACGAAATTATCAATGATGACAACAACAAATGCATCTATTGTGTGGAGGAATATTTCCCTTGTAAGACCCTTCAAGAACTTCTCAAATCCAAACATGTTTTCACTTCTGATCAATTGAAACATATTGTCACCAAGATTTTGATAGCCCTCCAATACCTTCACGGACAAAACATTTGCCATCGAGACCTTAGTTTAAACAATATTTTGATCTGCACCGAGTTCAAGAAAGTAAAATTAATTGATTTCGGAGTGGCCAAAAAAATTATGCATTCTTCAAAAATGATGCTTTCTCCTGTAGGAAAATCTGCGAATTTTCCTCCAGAGTTTGAATGTGATGGGTGTTATAATACAAAATATGACATTTGGCTGATGGGATTGTTACTTCTTCAGATCATCTGCAAAACCCAAATTTCAAGCAAAACAGCTTTACAAATTGTCAAAGGCTTAAAAGAAAAAAATCCGAAATACAGAGAGAGCATTGTTTTAAGTGAGGAATGTGAAAATTTGGTGGGAAGATTTTTAGAACCAATCCCAGATAACCGAATCAGTGCGACTAAAGCACTTCACCATAAATGGCTCAAGAACTAATTATAACCAATTTTTTTTTTTATATATTTTTCTGATTCACTATATCACTTCTAATTTTATGGATAAAGCTCATTAATTTTGATCTTGAAATAATTAATATTAATAAATCTCGAGACTTTCTTTCATTTTTGTTTTCTTCCTTTTTTTCAAATATAAAAATTGTACTCAGAAATAAATTTTAATATTTTGAATTAACCAAAAACTAAAAATGCAGCCATACGACCCTGTGAAGCAACAACCATTCAGTCCCCAGCAATTTTATCCAAATCAAATTCCTATATCTCATGATAACTCTTATAATTACAATGTCGATCCAGTTCAAAACCCCTATATGACCAATATTAACCTGCCTGCACAAATGCCTCAGATGCAAAACCAAGAAAACCCCTTACAACAACAGCAAGGAGGCTATGCAATGGGTCAAGCAGTGAATTGGCAACCTCCTCCCCAGAAACAAATGATCGTGCCTGGTCAAGTCGCCTTTGGCACTGTTTTCATGCCCAAATCTGGTTTTGAAAAGTTAATGGTTCCTGGGATTTTCGTAAAACAAAAATTCGAACTTATAGAGGTAATGACAGGATGTGAGACACAGAACAGATATACAGTTTTTGCCTGTGATGTTGCTGGGAATAAAGTAGGGGCTCCTTTATTCAAATGCAGAGAAAAGTCAGGATGTTGCAATAGAAACTGCTTGCCTGGTGATTGTAGACAGTTCAACATGGACATTACTCATGATTCTGGTGGTATTTTACCATTTGACGGCTTACCATTTTTATTTTTGCAGAGGCCGTTCGCGTGCACTTGTTGTTTTCTTAACCGACCGTTTATCGAAATTAATTTTAGTGAAAATGGAATAAACGTTTATTTGGGAAAAGTGGTGAATGATTTTAGCTGTTGTGAAATGTTTTTTTCACTTTATGACAAAACTAACACATGCGTCTATCAGATCAAGGGAACCATATGGCAAATAGGGGTTTATAATAGACAACAAAATAATTGTGCATGTTGCAAAAGCTGCCAACAGGCGTTTTTATTTATTCATGATCTGAGACAAGGTGGGAAAAAAGTGGGGATCATTGAAAAAAGAGGAAGGGGATTCTCAGAATTGGTTTCTGATGCTGATAATTTTTCAGTCCTCTTTCCAATTAAAGCTAATGCTGAGGAAAGGACTCTCATCATGGTCGCATGTCTTTTGCTAGATTTTAGATACTTTGAAACAAAGGGAGGATTGTGGGGAAATAATAATAATAATTGGGCATTTTAATTTAGTAAGTAACGAATATTTTAATAATTTTTTTCCAATTTAAAGAAACACAACTCTGATCATAAAACAAATGTTGAAATAAGTATTAACCTACTCGCTTAAAAACATGACAAAAACAATTGGGAGATTAACATTTATTTTTTTATGGGAACCTATTGTTAAAAAATATGTGATTGAGAAATTTAAGAATAAATTTAAACTCCGTTTTCCATTTTTGCCTTTATTCCGAACACCATGCATTCTGGTTCTATTTTATCTTCTGGAAACTTTTTGTATTTTTCTAAAAAGAAAATCTTCAGTTTTTTTTAGTTAATGTTGCTTACTTAACAAATTATGATTGACAACTGAATGTTTAAAGCTATTGGCTAAAGGATTATCTTCATGGTAAAATGTTTGCTTGATTGGTGGAAACATCTATAAAAGAAATTATAAATTTATAAAAAATTTGAGTGACTTGATTCCTTGGATTCAGATATTTTTTATTTATTTTCATGGCGAGTTCATTATCCGAACAATTTTTAAAATGATGAGATTTATACATTTCATTTTTGCCATTTAACTTTAGGAAATTCGTTTTTTTCTTGATCATTTTCTTTTGATATTGATTAATGGTTTTTTTTATGCCGAGAACTGGGAAGAACATATTTTCAGGTGCAAATGCAATTTCACTTTTCTGAATGTTTGAATCAACTTTTATTAAACTATTTGCAAATTTATCTAAATTTTCAGGCATTGATTGTTGATTTTGCTTTCTCATTGTGCTGGTGCTTTTATATCTTAAAACCAAATAGTTTATAAACTTCCCACATAAAATACAATTAATGTATAATAATACCAAAAAATGACCCCCTAACATTTTATATAAAAAATCCACATCATAAAATTTATTAGAAAATAAAATTAACACTGAAGAAAGCTGTAGGTCTCCAAAATTAATGTTTGCATCTGTGTAATCTTTAAAAAAAGGGTGCTTCAATGCTTCATCAGACGAAATTCTATCCTTTGGGTCATATGTCAATAAGGATTTCATTAAATCCATACATTCTTTTGTTAAATTGAATCCCAACAATTGGTTTTCAAGTCCAGAGCCTTTTTGCGGAGGGAAATCAAAAGTCATATGTGTCGCGTGTCTAAATAATAAGAAATATTATAATTTTCATTTTTTTCTCCAAAATTTAGAACTTTTGAAAATTATTTAAAAGAGCTTCCGGAGGTGTTCCCAAAATATCGTGAATTTTGTGGATTTGGTCCAATTCATCTGATCCTGGAAACAAAGGACATAATGTGAGAATTTCAAAAAAAACGCATCCCACTCCCCAAAGGTCCATCTTAATTTAAAATATGAAAATATCAATTACCAAAAAAAAAAATTCAAATACCTTGTAACTATAATATCCATCAGTTAATAAACATTCTGGGGGTCTATACCATCTTGTGGATATGTATTCAGTATAAGGCAATTCAGAGTAGATTCCTTTGCAAGAACCCAAGTCAGCAAGTTTGATATGTTCTCCGACCAAAAGGATATTTTCACTGTTTAAAAAAAAAAAATCATAAAAAATATGATAAAACAGCTTACGGTTTGATGTCCCGATGGAAAATGCCCAGTTTGTGCATATGGTCAAGGGATTTTATTAATTGGAAAATGTAATTTTTGATTCTTTGGGCTGGCAAATAGGATTTCCTATCCTTTATATTTTCGTACATATTTCTTTCCATTAGTTCAAAAACCAAGGCCAAACGACCGGTCGGTTCATCACTATTTTCAAAAAAAAAAAGAGATTAAAAAAAATATAAAATTTTTTAAAATATTACTAAAGAATTTCCAAAAGTTTGATGATGTGTTCATGAGGGGAAAGTTTGCGCAATGCTTGGATTTCTCTCAAATGATTAACCTTTTTTTTATGGTTTGCAAAAATGCAACAAAAATAGGATCTTTAACTTCTTGAATGGAGTTGAAAAATGATTTCATGCATTTGATAGCGACGTGATTGCCAGATTTCAACGATTGCGCTTTGAACACTTTTGAAAACGATCCTTCTCCCAAAACTTCCAGAAGTTTGTATTCTGAATAAATTTTTATTACTTTAAAATAGTTTTTCTTGATAAAAATACGATTCATGATGGTCTTTGATTCCTCATAATCATAAGACATTTCTTGAAGGGCTCTGATTCTTTTTTTGGAGAGATTTGCGAGAATAAAATTAAGTTATAAAAATATTTTTTTTTTTTTAGTTTTATGTTTTTGTGATAATGCCAAAAAATTTGAAAAACATTTATATAATTTTTTAAGAAATATTAGTTAGTCAAGATCTTTTCTTTTGAAATTTTTTTCTTCTATAGAAAGTTTCCAAGTTTTCCCAAAATATAATTTTCCCTTCAAATATTTAAAAATACTATCTATTCCCATATAAACCTTCTAATAAATTTAATTTCTCATGAATTCTCAAAATGTCCAAATTGGATCAAACAACTCCAAAATTTTAAAAGATTTTCAACCTCATTCAAGTTTTTCATTTCCTTTCGATTCAAAAATTTCCCAATCCACATTCAGCACAACAGAAAGATTGGTTTCTCATTATTTTGAGTCATTTTTTAAGGTCGAACAATTAAATCCTCCCCCAGAAAAATTTCGGATATCCCAAGCTGAAATCAAATTTTTGCTAGAAAAAATAAAGAATGACATTGAAGAAGCTTTGCAAAAAAGCTTTAAAAGCCTTTCACCTCCTCAGGATAAACAATTAATGGCTCAACGACTTTCAGATTTGTTATTTTATAACCAAGAAAATAAACCCAGAATTATCATAACAGAAGTCCTCCCATCTCCCCCAGCATTAATTAAAGTTGAAGAAGACAAACAATCAAATGATAATGAAGATAAAAGTGACTCTTTGAGCGAAAAATCACAAAAATGCAAAGAATTCTTTAAATTGTTATTCCCAAAATATAAAAAAACGAATGAAAAATCCAAAGCATTCCATCAATCAAGTTCAAGTGATGAGGAAGACATGCAAAAAACCCAAGAAAATGCTCAATTGCAATATAATAAAAAAGAACAGAAAAACGATAAAGAAATAATACAACAAACGGTCCCTAAATTTAAAAAAGCAATACGAAAGAAAGCAGGACGAAACGAATATTTGAAAAAAATGTTGTTTATCAATAAAACTCTTCCTCTGAAAAATACATTGGATCGAGTTTGCGGGTTCATTCAAATAGATGAAATGATGTTTTGTGAATGTCAGGCTGAAAACCAAGGTTTAAGAAGATTCGAAATCTGTTTGAATCTCTATCAAAAATTAGCTGAAAACCAACATGTTGATTGGAAGGTGTCTTCTTGTGATGAGACCCTCTACAAGAAAATAAGAGAACTAAAGGATTATATTTCCAAAAGTATGAAAAAAAAAGTCATTGAGGCTTCCAAACTAATTTTAAAACAAATATTGAACCCATTCTATTCGGATAAGTTAACTTATTTTAAAAAGAAGATTGAAATTACTGGAGAGGAATTTTCTATGAAACACGTGAAAAGAATTGCATTAATCGTGGACACATTAACATGCAATTCCATTGAATCAACTAAATACATCATTATGGCGATTGAACCGATTGAGGAAGTTCCCGAGAATTTCTTCAGAAAATAGAAACTCCATAATAATTTATATAGAATTATAATTTAAAAGAAATTTAATTGAACTATTTCTTTAACAGATTCTAATTAATAAACTTATTTTTCAGGTTTACAATTTTGCAAAAATCTAAAGAATCAAAGGATTGATAAAATAATTAATATTGACTGGACTTATTTAATTTTAACTGAAATAAATTAAATCACCCTTAAAACAGATTAATTAATCTATTTATTCTTGTTCATAGCGGCTTTCAATAAACTCTTTAATTCCTCTTTAGATGCATTATCGAGGAAATCATGGAGAGAAAAAAACAAATGCGAATTATCCTCTCCACTAATTCTTTGTAAAATCTTATAAATGTTATCAATGTTGCAACAAATCTGCATATATCTCAATAATATTAAAGCATCCTTATCCTCAATTAAATCTTCCTTTAATAAATCATATTGTTCCATTAAAAATTCTTTCACAGTGTTCTCATATAAATCCTTGAAATACCCAGAAATTTCCTTTTTGTTGTCATCTTTCACCAATGAAATGAATTCAATGTTCTTTATTATAGCATCATCATTATTCATCCATTTTTGAATTGTCTCATTCATCATTTCCTCTGTCATCTTCATTTCGAGATCAGAACCCTTCAAATCCTCATCCAATTCCTTTCTGATCTGTTCGAACTCCGAGCTTTCGAAAAAATCTTTCGATAAATCATCGTTTTCAATGAATCTCGCCTTACAAATCATCATCAAATTCTTCATCAATAAATTCGATGCCGTATGTAAAATATACATCAATTTATAGAAAAGATCATTGCTTATCGACAGGATATGTTTTCTAAATAGATCTATCATGATTCCATTAGTTTTCTTTATCAAAGCCGATACATTTCGATGATAAAACATATAATCTCTCCCATTTTGTATCTTTTCATATTTCTTACCAACTTCCTTTGGATTTTCAATCAACTTATTAAAATCCTCATCAATCACCGATACCCCCTGATATCCAAATGGTGTTTTTCCTTGAGGAGAAGTGTTCAAATCAAGGTTTTTAAAATCCTCGATAGAATCTTCCTTCATGATCTTAATATTCTTATGAATTAAGTTCCCTTTCACACTAATTCCAGCATGATCCTCTTCCAACATTTCCACACTTTTGAAAAAATCCTCCCATTTCATTCTATTTTTCGGTTCTTTTTCCAGAATTCTTCTCAAAATCTCCTTCACTTGTTCATTCCGAGAAATGTTCGGTGGAAATGATAACGGTAATTTTTGAATATTATTAAGCAAATTATATTCAGAAAATCCAGTCCAAGGTGTTTTGCCATATAACATCTCATAGAAAATGATGCCCAATGACCACATATCACAATAATTGTCATATTCCTTTTTGGTATTTATTTCAGGAGCCATATATAAGGGTGTCCCGCATTTCGTTTCAGCGAGCATTTCTTTCTCTTTATTTGAAAATTGTTTTGCTAATCCAAAATCTCCGATTTTCAGGCATCCAGCATGTAGAAAAATGTTCTGAGGCTTCAAATCTCTATGTATGATTTTATGCTGGTAAAGATCGAAATAGCCTGCGACAATTTGCTTGAAAAAATTGATGGCCTGCAGTTCAGTGAGCACGGGACGATCAGGAGAACTATAAGGACTTCGTTTTTGGATATTTTTACAATAACTATATAGGTTGCCATCTTTACAATATTCGAACATCATGTATAAATGCTCTTTTGTATTGATAGAAGTAAGCAATTTTACGAGGTTTGGATGATGGAGGGAGGTCAGGATCTTGATTTCGTAAGAACATCGTTCGATTTCTTCAGGGTCCTTGTCGAGAATTTGAAGCACCTTGATTGCCACTTGAGAGTTGGAATCCTTATCAGAATAACCAAGGAAAACACTACCGAAACTGCCACGACCGATCTCCTTATCAGAAAGGAAGAATTCACCTATTTTTTTATGAACTTTGAAGTCCATGGAATTATTTTTTTTCAAAATTTAGCTTTTTTGAGAAATTCGAGGTATACAAATTTTTGTTTGTAAAGTAGATATTTTCATGTTTTAAGAAGACTTGTTCTAAATAATGCATTTTTCAAAAAAAACAAAATCATTCCAAATTATTAAATTGCGTTTTTTCTTTCTCAACTTCTTGAAAAAGAAATAAATAAAAAAATTTAAAGATGAAAAGAGAGAGCACTTCTTTAGTTTTTTTTTTTTCTTCGTAAAAAAAAGAAAATACAGAAAGATAAATTGAGCATGTTTATTAAGATCTTAGAAATTTTTAAGCTTAAAAATATAAAATCCAACTCCAAGCAGTTCAGCATTATAATCTAAAATCTATTTATTTATAAAAAAATGCCTAAATCTAAGAAAAACAAAAAAATTGGAGGAAGTTCTTTGGGCGGTAGTCAGAATCTCAGTGCTTCCATGAAAATCATCAATCCTGCTTCTTCCCAGCAGCCAAAGCAGTATTATTTTCAAGACGAGCTCAAACAATACCAAGCTAAGAAAACTAAAAAAGCTCAGAGTTCCCATCGTGATGTCTTTCAAAGCGTCCTGATCAATGAAAAAGTTATCAAGCCCATCGAACTCTTCCTCAATGACACCTCAGAAAAAGACGTCAAAGGTCATAAGCACAATCCATTAGAAGTACTAGATGACTGGTCTAAAGAAGGCGATATTTATAATTCCAGAGATTTGCGTCCCGATGATGGTCTTCTTTATTATTTGATTCATAAGCCTGGAAAGGTGGAGATTTTGCGGCAAGGAGAGTCGAAGTTGAGGAATATCAGATATTTGATATGCGTGACGATGTACGATGAAAGTCGAGATCAATTATTGGAGACATTGCAAGGAATATATGATAATTTGCCAGCTTTCATGGAGGCGGGGATTTGCACTGAAGATATCGCTGTTTGCGTGATCATGGATGGCATTTTGTCTTTGAACAAAAGTTGTATAGAATATTTCAAATGTCTTGACAAGCAGATCTTCAAATTACGGACAAAATTAGGGATGAATGTGGAACAAAAGCCGCCTGAGCCTGATTTAAAGATGCAATCCAGTTTGGGAAGTACTTGGGAAGACCTGCCTTATAAGAAAAAAGAGATTAGTATCAGTCAGAGATTAGCTGATATCCATTTTGCCCATAAAATATACACTGATGAAGCTATGGATAAAAAGGAACAAGAAAGAAGAAAAAATGATATCTCTAAAACTTTACCAACAACAATCCCGAGAAAAACTGCGATAGTTTATCAAACCAGAATATCTGGGAAAGACCTTCCAAGACACAAGAGCAAATGGTATATGCGAAATAAATACACCAAAGAAAGTCTGAACGTGTTCTTCGTGGTGAAAATTATTAATAAAGGAAAATTAAGTTCTCATTTATGGTTTTTCAATGGTTTTTGCAAAACTTTAAACCCTGAATTCACCTGTCTGATTGATTGTGGCACGGTTCCAGATAGCCGAGGTCTTTATAATTACTTTAAGGTCCTTGAAACCAATCCGAAGGTCGGTGGTGTTTGTGGTTATATCGGTTGCAAAACAAGTTGGGAATTCAAGTTATGTTCTTCAGAAATCTCGAGGCTTTGCAAACCCTTTGGAGGATGTATGAGGACTCTTTATTGCATGAAGAAAAAGGAAACGAAAAGGACAGAACCAGGCCAACTCATTGCAAGCATAAAGCCAACATTAGGAAAAAAAGAAAGCCAGGATAAAGGTAAAGATAAAGATAAAGATAAAGATAAAAAGAAGATGGCGCAATCCCAACTGCCACAAAAACCAGTGTCCAAGAATGTGATCTACCGATTGATTAGATGTCTTTTTTCTTTGCTAAATGGGATCCTTGATCTTTTTTGGTTACTGTTGGTTTGGCTCTGTGATCTCTATATGACATTGATGGAAAGGATCTTTTCGGTGCAAGATGCGCAAGTTTTCGATTCTACCTTCCACCATATTTTAGGCAAAAGTTTTGAAAGCATGTTCGGCTTCATTACAGTTCTTCCTGGGGCATGGTCTGCTTATCGATGGGATGCCTTGGCTGAAGATGATTTATTGGAAAAGGAATATTTGAAGACGGTGTTGGATCCAGATTATAGTTTCAAAACAGTCAAGGAGGCTAATCAAATCATTGCGGAGGATCATTTGTTATGTCTGGCAATTTTTACTAAAAGAAATATGGATTATGTGTTAAAATATGCGCCAGATGCCATTGCCAGGACAGAAGTTGTGGATTCTTTGATTGGATTGTTAATGCAAAGGAAGAGAGTGATCAATGGGACTTGGTATGCCATGGAACATGTGTTAAATTTCATGAACAAAATCAGATATTCAAGCCATGGACAATCGCAACAACTTCAGTTTAGATTATTGCTTGGTTTCAACAAATTGATGATTTTTGTTACTTATTTGCTCTTTTCAATTTATTTTGCTGGAATGTTTATTACAGTTTTCACTCTTTTCGGAGATTGGTCGTTATGGAGCAATACGTTGGATCCTCGTTATGCAAATGAAAGTTTCCAATTTCAATCTTTAGCAGGAGCAATGTGTTTCGTTTATATCTTGTTGGTGACCTCATTGATATATTATTCATTGCAATCCACTGCTTCTAAAGCCAGTTTCCAATTTAGAGTGATATGTCATTTCATGGGCCTTTATGTCTTAATATCCTTCGCAGCTTTGGTTTATTTAGCACTTCTACAGTTTTATTTCAAGACAGAAACTTATTTTGGCTTATCGGAACATATTCAGTATCTGGCTATGATCATAGTTGGCTGTTTTTTGGTCACTATTTTAGTCAATCCCATGTCGATTCCAAAACTTCTAAGATCTGCACTTGCCTATATTTATTATTTGCCAAGTTATATGCATTGTTTCCTGATTTATGCCTTTTGTAGAATTGATGATTTAAGCGGGGGGTCTAAAGGAGCAGTTTCCCAGGATGAAAGCCGAAATGCCAAGGAGTTTAAAGCTTATAAAGTTGAATTTGTGAGCACTTGGGTGATAATTAATGGTTTATGCGCTTTTATTATGATATATGCGAACACAATAAAGGCTTATGAGAATTATTTCTTTCTCGGACTTTTGTATTTCATAGCGACCATCCTTTTCTTTAAAACGGTCGTGTCGATGATGTATCAAATAAAATACAATTTTATCGAGAGACCAAGAATGTGGTGGAGAATGAGAAGTCGTCGAAAAGTTTTTCAAAAGGAAAGCGATGACATCAAAGAATTCTACGAAAAAAATCTAACAATAAAAGATGTTATCAAAGATCCCAAAACAATAATCGAAGATCAAAAAGAAGATGAAGTGGAAGAGGAAAAAGAATATGAAGAAGAGGAGGAAGAGGGAGAAAATGAAGAGGAAGAAGATGAGGAAAATGAAGAGGAAGAGGAAGATGAAGAAGGTGATGAAGATGATGAAGATGAGGAAGAAGAAGATAGTGATGAGGGGGATGAATACATAATGACAAATGAATTCGATGAAGATCCACAAAAAACCGCATGGGAATTATCAACAGACCCCAAAATGGAAAAGCGAGGCTCGAAAGAAAAGAAAGCAAGTCTCAAGGTTTCTGATCAGAAGAAAAAATCGAGCGTAAAACTAACTTCTCAAATGCAAGGTCTTCTAAAAGCCAAAAATGAGGAAAATAAAAAAGAAGATGAAGAAGATGAGGAGGAAGATGAGGAAGAGGAAGAAGAGGAAGAAGAAGAGGAAGAAGAAGAGGAAGAAGAAGAAAAGGAAGAGGATAAGGGAAAAGTGGCAAAAGGAGATGATGGAGATGTAAACGATGATGAGGAAGAGGATGAAGTGGATGAAGGAGATGAAGGGGATGAAGATGAAGGGGATGAAGACGAGGAAGATGAAAATTTAAAGGAGGATGATTAGGAGGAAGAAATGGTGGCAAACCAACAAAAGGCAGGAAATTAAATTGATTCGATTTCCTGTGAGAAAAAAATATATAAAACAAAATAGCCTCTCTATTATTAAACAGAAAATTATTATAGAAAAAATTCTCATTATAGAAAGAAAAAAAATTATTTCAAGTTCAGTAAATTAAAAACATCATTTATCAAAATGAAAAGGTTAGTCAAATTTCAAAATTTTCGATTTATGATTCTTTTTTAAAAGTAATTTTTAGGAAAATTAAAATGACTAAAAAATACACCGATATGTAAATATCATCAATGTCTTTAAAATTAGTAAAGTAAAACAGCAGATTCAAATTAAATATTCATCTAGATTAATTCTTTTAGAGTCGAGGAACGAGTTGAGGATAGGGTTGGCGAGAACCAAAGTTTCCATCTGCTTTTTCTTCTTCCACTTCATCTCGTAAAATTTCATTCATTGAAGGATATTCGCTGACAACTAAACTGCTTCCTCTGCTTTTATTCACACTTGAATTGCTTTTCAAAAAGAAATAACAAATTAAAGTAAATAAAATAACGCAAAAAAACTTATTATGAGAGTTTAGAACATATTGGCTATGTGTCAAAGAGCCATTGAAAGTTTCTTCCAATTCCCAAGAAACTTGAAGGATGTGGATATATTTCGCGTCATTTTCTGATGCGGGCATCATTTTTTTATCTATAAACTGTCCAATCTTTAAAAAAAAAAAAAAAATACTAATTTCAGCTAATCCCATTTTATTTGAGTTGGTGGTTATACAAATTTCCTAAAAAATTTCTTTATAATCAAAAAATTTCGGAAGAAATTACTAGTAAATCATCTTTTTCTTCTTGATTAAAATAATTTTGACCTACAAAATTTTGATTCAAAATGAGATTTTCTGTGCTAAGCATCTCCACTTGAACTAGAGGTGCGAAGATAGGCGAGATGCTTTTGGAGATGAAGCTGAAGAAGCTTTGATAATATTTTCTGATGAATCCAGCGAAAACTTTCATTCTTTCCTTTTCCGAATTATTTTTCTTTTTTTAATTTTTTCTTTATTTTATAGGAAGTTTGCCCTGAAAAATTTAAATTTTTTATTTTTACAATGAAAATAATGTCTCATCTGGCTTAAAATTACGAATTATGGAATTAATTCGCATATTATTAATATTGAACATCAAATTAACATAGTGTCTCATTCTAAATTATAAAAAAACGACCTCCAAGTAAAACATTTTTATAATTTTCATTTTTAATTATGAAAAAGGTCTTTCTAATTTGACTATCATTATTATTATTAAATTTTAGATTATAATTTTCATTTTTAATTATGAAAAAGGTCTTCTAATTTGACTATCATTATTATTAAATTTTAGATTCTTTAAAAATTTCACAAATTTTGAAATTTTAAGCTACCATCTTCACTGATTTTGTGATAACACTGCCATTTAAAGTAGAACCACCATCTTCACTTTTCTTATTTGGTGCATCTTGATGCATACCATCATCTCCATCTCCTCCTTCAATCCATTTGATTCTTTTTCCATCTTCCCAAATTCCGATTTTCAAGGTTCCATCTGGAAGAATGTATTTTCCTTTTCCATTTTGTTTCCCATAAGCCCAATAACCTTCATATCTTCTACCATCAGCCCAAATATATATCCCAAACCCATGTTTCTTATCGTAACTATATTCCCCCTCATAACGACGTCCATCCTTCCAAGTGTAAATGCCTTTTCCATGCATATTGTTATTCAACCAATCACCATCATATTTTCTTCCATCGAGCCAAGTATAAACACCATGACCAGAAATTTTGTTCTCATGCCAATTTCCAATATATTTTGATCCATCATTCCAGGTATATGTGCCTTCACCATGTTTCTTGCCTTCTTTATAATACCCCTCATATTTTGAACCGTCACCCCATGTTTCAACCCCATAACCATCCTGCAGATCATCTTTCCAATAACCCTCATATTTGGCTCCATTCATATGAATGTATACGCCATAACCGTTAGCCTTATCATCCTTCCATTCGCCTAAAAAAAATATTAGATATCTAAATTTTAGAGTTTTTTTTACCCTCGAAAATGTCGCCATCAACATGCCAAAATTTCCCTTTGCCATGAGCTTTGTTTTCTTTCCATTCACCTGGAAAAAAAATTTTAGTTAGAAATTTAAAAATTAGGATGTGTTGCCTTCATATTTCGCTCCATCTGGCCAGGTCTGAACACCATATCCGTCACGCATGCTTCCTTTCCATTCTCCGTCATAAACTGCCCCGCTTTTAAATTGATAAGCGGGTCTTTTTTCACGGACGTTATCGACATAATCTATAATTTTTGTAATTTAATTCTTAAAATATGACCAATTTCTTACTTTTTTGTGAGGCCAACTCTTTTGCTTCATCATCCTGACTGAAATATTCTTTGGGATTCTAAGTTTAATTCATAATAAATAAACAAACAAAAATGTGGTGATATATGTGATAATAAAATTATTACAATATTGTCTTCAATTTGATGAGCTACATCTTTGTCTCTAGAGTTTGTTTCCTCGATGATTTCTTTTTTAATCGGTGTTTCCTTTTGTTTTATGGCTGGAGTAGGTTTATCTTCAGGAGGGGCTTCCTTCAGGACCTTTTCCTTCCTGTCTCTCGAATTGTACGATTTCTGAATTTGATTGACACCTTCTTCATTCTTGGAAAAAATCAAAAAAACGGAAAAAACTATTCTCCAACTTGGAATTGGAATTCGTTATTCTTTTCAGCCTTTTGGCAATTGCAAGCAGAGCATTCGTTACCCATTTATAATTTTTTAAAAATTTATAATTTATAAAAGTATAATAATCATAACAGAATTCCCCCCTATTCTATTTAATTTCCTTAAATAAAAACCTAAAAATTATTTTATTTCTCATTTGTGTTTTCTTTTAAATTCTTAATTAAAAATTCCTCTTATAATAATAATATTCAAGTCTAAAGTGCTTTAACCGCAAGGACAATGTGCTGGGCAATTGAATTGTTGGCACAAGCAAACACCGCATCCAGGAAGTGCAGCTACAGCAGCGACAATACAAGCAGCAACCGCAGGATCCACTCCTCCGCAAGCTAATCCAGCAGCAGCCACAGCAGCACTACATCCTACAACTCCCCAGACACTGCATCCACCCAAATTGTTTGGTACTCCTAAATAATTGTTTTCTAGTTCATCTTGTTGTCTTCCAATACCAAAGAACTCAAATAGAGGCTTGCAATCCTGGACAGCTTGGTATCCGAGCACTCCCAGAAACAATGTGTTCAAAAGTCCATCAGTGTAGTTTTTGTCTTGGAAGGATTGAATCACTGAGTCTAAGATCAAAAACTCTGCTCCAACATCTTTGAAGCAGTTTGAGGATGCTAGGAATAAATAACCAGCGGTTTCAAGCCAATCGTCTTTCAAAAGCGACAGGTTTTGATCCAGGTTGCATTGAAGTTTCACTTCCTTCACTTGAGCCAACAAACTCACAAGTTGTTTGGCAATGTCGATTCTTTCTTCAGTGGCAAATTCAGAAGAGTTGAGACCCAGACTTTCAAGATTGTAGAGACGGTTCATAATAGCATGAAGAGGAGAGATCAGGTTGTCACGGAGACAAGAGTTTTCGCGGAATCCAGATTTGAGAGAATTGAGCACATCTTGAGAGGACACTGTGATGGAGAGGAGAACCAAAATAAGAAGGACTTTGCTAAGCATTGAGGCGGACAAAAATGAAAAACAAATAAAATTAATAAATTTTATTAAAATCGGAGGCCGTGCTTTGCATTTATTGGAAGAATATAAAATAAAATTTATTTGAAGGAATATAAAATAAAATTTATTTGATTTTGAATTTGTTTTAATTAAAAAACAAAATATAAAAAATTAAAAAAATAAAATAATAGTAAATTCAATAAATTGTGGAGAATGAAAATAAATCCTTATAGAAAGAAAGTAAAATTTTATGGTTGAAAAAAAATAAAAATGAAATTAGG
>Ga0302186_10001883_pt1 | contig 16693 bp, 19 predicted proteins | sample II_Bog_E1_2_FD_198782 | JGI IMG/M metagenome (GOLD analysis project Ga0302186, IMG submission 198782) | Peat permafrost microbial communities from Stordalen Mire near Abisko, Sweden - II_Bog_E1_1 | ecosystem: Environmental > Terrestrial > Soil > Wetlands > Peat | place: Sweden: Abisko... | reverse complement strand
GCTCGCGCCGTACCCGTCGACAAACCGATTTCGAGCCGGTGGACGGCTCTTCCCGCATGCCCCGCACTGCTGACCGACATCAAATCGATCCCCTGTGAGAAATCGCGGCTAGTCCTTAACTCTTATGTCAATAACTACAGATCAATATCTTTTGGTTGCTTCCCTGAACTGGGCCTAGACGGTGATTTATACCGCGGCGAGTGTTAAACCAAAATCACAGGTGTGGCGGGGTTCAGCGGGCGCGTTCTGCATGGCCCGGATGCGTCCCTCAGCGTCGTGGGCGCATTAGTTTGCGCCGTCGTAGAACAAATTGCCGGAAGTGTCACAGTTCGAAGATACGATAATACCGCGCACATTGGGGCTCGCAATTTTGTCGTTGGTGCTCTAGCTGGCCAGATCGGCCCCAAGGAGAGTTGTCCAGGACCGTACACTGCAGGTTGCTGCCCCACCCGAGCCGGACCGGAACGCGGCGGACGAGCGGCATTCCTCAGCAACCACAGTGAGGCCATCGCAGAATGGACTTCTTCACTATGCCGAACTACCGATTCCCGGCCAAGACCACCTTCAAGAAGACCAGCGAATTTGGGTGCCATGCTCATTTTGCTCCCAGATCAAATTCTTGGCGAGGCTCAGCTAAATGTCAGGGAGCTGGATTCTCGCTTAGCCAGGCTAGTGGTTCGAAAGCCCAGACAACAAAGTTCTCGGCGCCACCACACTCGCCAACATGAGCGAAGAGGACTTTGCTGCGTTCGTCGACAAGGCGAAAGAGGGCTATTTGCGCGCCTTCATGGGCGACTAAAAAAGAAATCCACAGTTATTTTTCTTGAAGTGAAAAAAGTCGCCTTGCGCAATTCAATTCAATGGTACTGTTTCTCTGTCTCCAATCTGCGCTATCAATGAACCTTCGAAAACCAAGGAGGTCTATGGCACCCTGCAAGGTAGTTGCCACGGTCACAGGAGCGTCAAATGATGCTGAAGTCTTGATCAACGCCAGCGACGTACCAATGACCGCGTCCGGAGGGGATCAATGGGACGGCTCGGCTAACTTAGATCTGCCAGCGCAAGCTCCCCTGCGTGTCACAGTTGTAGGCGTGGCCCAGACTTGGGGTATAGAGATTTCCTTTACGCCGCCAAGAGCCGCCTTTCCAAACCCCTACAAGAAACAGAATCTAACTCTAGTCCAAAGCCCCTTGCTTGACGTCGTGTAAAGATGAGCAAGTGGCTGAGAGGGAGGAAGATGCGATACGGCGCTTTTATGGTGCTCGCGTTAGGTGTAACCTCCGCGTCATTGGCGCAAACTACTGCTTACCAAGACGCAGATGGACATTCTAGCCTCTACCTAATGAACTCAAAGGCCGATCTGACTTATAACGTCAGCGCTTCGAAATTTACGATTGGTTATCTGCACGAACCGAATGTAACCATGGGTCAATCTCTTAGCGATCTCACGAGGCTGAGAGTAGACGATGAGATTAATCTCAATCAATTGAAACCGCCTGCGTCAGATGCTTCTCAAGCCGATAAGGATGCGTACGCCAAGCTGAAGCTTTTCTATACGCTCGAGATTCAGGCGCTAGACGGAAAGATTCAACAGATCACCAACAAAGGTACGGCGCCAAAGCATCTCAAGAATCCCGAATTTGGACTGTCATTTTCAGGAAAGCCGAGTGCAGACCTTGGCGGGCAGATTTTCCAGACTAGCAATTCTCCTGCGAGCATCAGCGGAGGAGGATCTGTTGGTGTTCATGGCCTCAAAGCTGAGCCACCAGCGCTCGTGGGTGCGGATAACAATATAGGAAAGCCACCGCTCTTCCAAGACGATTCGTTTCTCGTCTATATCGATTTCACGCGTTCGACGTTCGACACCGTCCCGACTTCGTCGTCGACCGTCACTACTCAACACTTCGATGGCTTCGACATCCTCCCAACCTACAATGCCTTCTTGTCGCATAAAGGGTGGGATTACCTGATAGGTATTTCTGGAGGTGTCAGCCGGACGAACAATTCGGGCGATCTCAAAAAGGTCATGGTTAACACAACAGATGCTCAGTCTGGAACGGTGAGCATTGTGTCGCAAGAAAGTGCTTACATGGGAGCCTACAAAGTGTCGACCGGCATTCCCATATACTCGGATCTGGCGATCATCCCAGCAAAGTTAGAATGGCTCAGTTTCGACATCTTTGAACGAGCGAATGCTGTATCGACTAACGGTTATGGGGAAGGTGGCGTCGGAGTTTTCGTGGCCAAGCCCAAGAAGCCGACGAATGTATTGGGTGGCGTGAGTGCCGCCTGGAAGAACGGCAAGAGCACGATAGCGGTCGTCGCAGGCTGGACCTTCTAAGGCTCCAGCCATCGCCGCGTTTTGGAAGCATGGTTGAGGTGAAAATCACTACGAAACTTGTCTAAGGCGGTAGCATCCGCAATCGGGACCGCAAATTGATCACTCGGGTTTATATTCGCAAAATAACCGTAAGGGTACTTACGGCTGCCATCCATCTTGTGCACTTTGAGGACCGACTGCCCGAGGAGGAGCGTCGTGGGATGGTCCGCCCGGACCGTGAAGCCGAAAAAGGTGTTGATTCGGCTTGAGGCAGGAAACACATTCTTGCCAAGTCCCCACCGGCCTCGGTCGCTTCCCTTTTTTCCCGAGCGCCCAACGTTTCGCCAGAAATAATAGAAGTCATTCTTCTCGCCGGTATCCTCGTCCTGCTCCGGGTCGCCCGAGAGCCCACGGGCGCCAAAGTCTTCAATAAGGAGAAAGGGCACGCCGTCGTCGAATGTCGGCACTTCGGTGAGACCACTCCCGTCTGCGTGTAGGTGATCTTTGAGACTGCCAAGGTATCCGCTCTGCAACGGGAGCGCGTGCTCGGTCCCCGAATGCCAGAACCGGACCCGTGCCGTCTGGCCCTTCGGCGTAGCGTCGAGCGTGTTCTGTATGGATTCGCGGACCAATGCTTCCGTCAGCCCGTCGATTGCTTCGGTGCTGAAGAATTCGCTCTGGATGGGATCGACGTTCAACTCCCCGCGTTCCATGGTTCTAAAGGACCATTTCGCCATAAAATTTCTCCTTACGGTTTTCTACGCCGACGGCGCTTGATCTTTGGTTTTGCCGGAGCATGTGTCGGAACTCCCACTTCTGCCAAGGCGTAGGTTCCCTTGGACACTCGCGCAAATCGGGCATCACGAACAATGTAGACCAAAAGATTGCTCTCATTCCCTTGGCCCGGAACGGTAAACCCTTTGGCCATATAGTGATCCTTGATTTCGGTAATGTGGAGCGGCCGTCCGGCATCACGTAGAATCTCGAAAATTCTGTCCGATACGTTCGGTTTCGAAGGAGCGACCTCCGCGGCCTGTGTCTCCGGAGCCAAGGCCGTAGTTCCAGCACTGAGAGCCCGCTCTACGAAATCCAATTGAATGCGGAGTCGCGCAAGCAGTTCCTGAATCGGCAGAATCTCTGCCTCCAATTCGCGAACCCGAGTGCGGAGCCGGTTCGCAACGGCTTCGAGATCAGCTTCGTGTTGTTCTTCAAGTTTCATTGAAGCGATTGTATATAGGCGTACATACATATTGTCAATAGTGTATGTAGGAAAATATACGGACACATGGCCTACATCTCGAGTGTGTGGGCTTTGCAAGATAGTCCGGCCAAACGGGATTACGGGCTTTCCTTTCAGCCTTCCGCCAAAATGTCAGAATGTAATTGGGAGAATGAATACATGCAAGGGCCCAATGCGGTATAGTTTCTGCCTATCCAAAGCGCCAACTTGAGACGCGCATTAAAATGCGTAGATCAATTGCAGGAGCGAAGAACCCATGTCCCTTCCAGAGCCGCAGTCCGTAACCTTCACATCGTTGTTTGCGGAAATCGAAAATGGAACGATCAAGATTCCGCAGTTCCAACGTGATTTTGTCTGGAGTAAAGCGAGGAGTGCCAAACTTCTCGACAGTATCGTCAAGGGATACCCCATCGGGACGTTCATCCTTTGGAAAACTCATGAGCGACTTCGCTCGGTCCGTAACTTGGGAGGAGTTTCACTGCCAGATACGCCAAAAGGTGACGCAGTCAAATATGTTCTCGATGGTCAGCAGCGTTTGACTAGCCTTTTCGCAACCCTCAAAGGACTCATGATCGAGCGCGAAGATCGCCAAGAAGACTTTTCGCAGTTCTGGGTCGATCTGACTGTAAGCGATCACGAAGAGATCATTTTGATGGAAGATACAGCGCAAAACGGTAAAGAGACGATTCAACTAAAGGATCTTTTGTCGGGGGATTTTGGCTACCTGGCGAGCTTTCCAAAGGATCGACAAGACAAAATTCGCACTTACAAGAATCGGATCGAGAGCTATCAATTTTCCGCCATCCTGATGAACGGCGCAGCAATTGATGTCGCGACTGAAGTCTTTACCCGACTCAATGTCGGCGGGCAGCAGCTTTCGGTGTTTGAAATCATGGTTGCAAAAACTTATGAACCGGAGAAGAAGTTTGACCTTGCTGAGAAATTCAAAGCGTTGCTCAAGGAACTGGAGGTAGTAGATTACGATACGTTATCATCCGCAGTGGTCTTGCAAACGGTTGCGGTCCTGATCCGGAAGGACTGCCGCAAGACAGAAATTCTCAATTTACCAAAGCAGGAAGTCATTAAAACGTGGCCTAAGGCAGTCGAAGCGATTCGAGCGACCGTCGATTACTTTCGCAACTACTATCGCATTCCCGTTTCGCGCCTGTTGCCTTACCAAGCCCTTACAATCCCGTTTGCCTATTTCTTTTATAAGCACCCCGACAAGCCGACCGGCGATCTCCAAAAGTTTCTGCAAGATTTCTTCTGGAGAGTGTCGCTTGGAGGCCGCTATTCACAGTCCCTCGAGACCAGGGTTGCACAGGACATCGGAAGGATCGACCGAATTCTGAAAGGAAAACTTCCCGCCTATGACTGGGCAATTGATGTGAGTCCCGAATTCGTTGAGACCAATGGCTATTTCAGTACGAGTCGAAGCTTTGTCAAAGCGATCCTTTGCATCCTTGCACATAAGCAGCCGAAGTCGTTCGTTGACAACTCAATAGTGCGCTTGGACAATTCGTACCTGAAGCAAGCAAACAGCAAGAACTACCATCACTTCTTTCCGAAGTCCTGGCTGGAAAAACAGGGAGAGGACTCGAGGCGCATCAATCACGTGGCGAACATCACGCTTGTGGATGATTTTCTGAACAAGCGGCTCATCAGGGCTCAATCCCCGAAGACCTATATGAAGGGCTTCATTGCCGACAACCCCGAGATCGACAGGTGCCTTGCCACTCACCTTATCAGACTGAACGATAGCTTCGGCGTGATGACAGACGACTACGACAGCTTCATCGAAGCTCGGTGCAGGGCAATAAGTCGCGAACTGAGTAAGCGGATCATCCCACAAGAGACCGATCAGGTAGGGATTGCCAAGGGCGCTGAGGAAACAGTCGAAGAGCAGGAAGAGTGGCTAGCTAGCTGAGCACGGCGTAGGCGACGTAAAACGTGTCGAGGCTACCCCGCTTTTGGCGTCGTTTGGAACATGGCGTCGAGTTGCGTCCAGGTCTTCCGGATTGGCTTTTTCGCGTTCTTTGGGTAGTAATCGATCCCACCCTTGCTGATCTTGATCTTTCCCAACTGGCCGCCGTCCTTGGTGATAAAGAACTCAATGTCCACTTTTCCTAGCGGCCTTTGGGGTACCGTGAATTCAACATCATGTTGTGCCATGAAGCGAGTTTACACCCCATGGTGTTAGGCTTTCCAGAGTAAGGTCCAGACCGGCACGGAATATCATTCTCCTTTGTTCTTCCGTGTTTGCCCTCTCGCTTGCCGCCACCACCAGATGGCGATCCCAATAGCGGCTAGCGCAATCCGTTGCCATACTGACATGACCGACCAGAGACTTACAAGAGCTCCAGGAATCAGCATCAAAAGAACAATGATGCCAAGGTGCGCTCCAATTCTTTTCACTGCATCGGCCGGCTTCAAGACGCCGAGCAAGAGACCCAAAGCTGTGACGATGATTGCGATTGTTGCGAGGGAACCGATGATGGTCGCCCAGGCGCGCATGAAAATGGATTCGGTCATGTAGCCGCCTTCCTTGCGATAAGCGATGCTGGAGTTTCAAACAGGACGCCCCAGGTCGAATTATCGGCGCGGGAATACCTGCGTATGACAGCCGCCGAAAACGGGCTATCGTTCTATTCCGAGACAGCCTTGCTCTGGATCGGCAAGCATTTCCGTGCCGTCAAGGCGAATCTCCGCCACGTTGCGAGTGCCCGACAGATACGCCGACCAGAAAGCTTGGACAGCGCCTTTTCGCTGCGCCGTTAGTGGCCTGAAGTCTGAACTTTCGAGACGGCCAAGGCAGAGTCGAACGTCTGGCAATGTAAATCCACGCTGCTCGCGTAGACGCGCAGCTAACAAACGTGCGCGGACCGGGCTGTCCAGCAGGGGCGCCGAAACGAAGTTGTAAGTGCCATCATCTTCGAGGAAATCACTCGCGATCAGAAGCCTGCGGTTGTTCATTTTCGGGATCAAAGAGAGTTCCTGTCGTGCCGCGTCGAGTGCTCCAAGGATGTCCGTTTGGCTGGAAGGTCTGGCCAACGCCTGCTCACGCATGGCCTTGATCTGTTCTCGGGCCTGGCCGCGAAAGGCAACTAGATCGTTGTCGTAGGGCTGACACTGAGTTGGCACCCAAAGATGCACAATTCGGCCATGCGAATCGCCCGGGGCGTTGCCTGTGATCGGAATCAGCGTCAGGCTGTCTCCACGCTTCAGGTTTGCAACGAGAGAATCGACTGCCTTGAATTCCTCCACGGTGGATTCGCGCTCGATGCTCTTTGAAATATCAAGCAGGCATACGTCATCTGTCGCCGGTTCATGGTGCCAGCCGCAGCCGGTGAGAGCAACGATGAGAGTACCCAAAATCGCGATGTGATATCTCATTGACGATCCTCCCGAGGCGCTGCTAGAAGCTTTTGAGCGGGCGGCAGCTCGACCCGCGGACGTTCGGTGCTGACCGCGAAGCGAACATTTTCCTGACTCTTGAATTGTCTGTAGGAGGGATGGAGGCGTCGGTGCCGATAAAAGAGGAACGCCGCGATGCCGGCAACCACCGGGAGAGCGACGGTGATCGCAACTGGCAGCCCGAGCAAGAGTCCGGGAATAAGGGCTACCACGGCCCAGAGAGAGGCTTTCAGAAGGACAAGCCACGTTGGTTGCTGACGTCCGCCGCGCTTGTCTCCGCGCGCATGATACTGCGCTGCCTGGGAGTGCCATACCTGCCGTTGTGCGTCGATTTGGCTGAGACGGGATCTGAGGGTGGCCTGTTCCGACTCAAGTTTCTTTTCGGCGTCGGTGAGATTCTTATTTAGACTCTCGTGTTCCCGTTTTGCGCGCCGCCATAGAAGTGCGTCATGAATGCGCGGAGCGGCATAGTAGGTGGCGGCGGCGCCACGGCGGCGCGCATGAAGAGCATTCGAAGCCGCGCATAAATCGGCAGCGGAGGTCTTCGCCGTAATGACGTCTGGAGTCACGACCTCATAGGGCTTCTGATTGCCCTGTTTGACGATGAAGTGTCTAGGTGCCAGATTCTTCAGTTGACTCGCCATGGCCTTGCCACCGGAGAGATCGCGGGCCGTCTGTTCGGCATCTTCGGGAGAAACTTGAAAAAATATTCGAGTTCCGATGGCCTGCATTGCAGATCGCATCTGGGCTGGGAGCTGAGCATTGAACTGATTTGCCGTGGCGATGGAGATCGCCCATTTGCGGGACTCCGAGAACAGAACATCGAAGTCGGTACTTTCTGAAACGAGATTCTGCATTTCGTCGGCGTAGACCGTGAAAAGCTCCCGCCTGCGCCGCCGGAAGATCGAGGCCTTGAGCTTCGCGTATACCAGCGCGCCGAGGGTGGTTGCGTGCATCCTCCGTAACCTTGCGCGCGTCTTCCGTTTGGCCGCTGTGCAGGTACAACTCGCCAAACTTAAGCAATAGCCCGCTAATGAGCACAAGCTTATGAAATGGGCGTACCTCGTGCCTATGCAAGTCTCGTGCAATTGTTAGGGACTTGGTCAGTGTTGGCAGGCCTCCAGTGTCGCCTAACATTCCGAGGGCTTGCCCCAAGTGGCCCAAGTATTCTGAGTAGAGTAGTCGCCTGTCAAACCGCGCGTAATTGCGGAGTTCCTCAATTGCCTGGCGATGCATTAGCGCCGCTTTTTCGAAGTCGGCCAAGGCATAGTAATAGTCGCCGGTTCGGAGAAGTACTACTGATCGTGGTTGTCCCTTAATCTTTCTCGCGTCGGAAATTCTGACACCAGCTAGCGCAAAAGCTCCCATCAGCTCAATGAATGATGGTCGCTTCGAATCTCCGTAAGGAAGCGCATGGTAGCACTGCTTGTATACGATGGCAATTAGGGCAATAATATTGAGCGTCTCCCAGTCGTTGCCCTCCTGGATCGCTAATATCAAGGCATGCTGAAAGCAACTAAGCGCATCGGAATGACGCCCTTGCAGTCCTGCGCGTTCCCCCTCTTCCTTGAGTGATTCCACGGAAGTTGGTTCTATATCTTGCATGTAAGTGTTCCTTCGTAACGAGGAGAACAAGCAGGAAGATACCCCGAGTTCCCGCCGATTCAATGATGAGCAATCGAGTAAATATCAAGGCACAGATTGTTTTGGGTGCGCAAGTTTACACCGGCATCATAGCGGCCCGTTTTTGTTGGGTCAAGGATATGGACGGATCGAGGGAAATTCGTATATAAGGGGAGTCCATGCGGGTGAGCATAATAATCCCGAACTGGAATGGACGCGAAATCCTCAGGGCGTGCGTCGAATCATGTCTAAGCCAAGACTACGGAAGCTTCGAAGTGATTGTGATCGACAACGGATCGCTAGATGGATCGACCGATTTGGATATTCTCGTTAGCAGTCGGGTCAGAGTGATCCAGCTTGATCAGAATGTCGGCTTTGGTCGAGCCGTGAACATTGGGATGCGCCATTCACAGGCCGAATACGTGTTCTTGTTGAACAACGATACTACAGTTGCGCCGGATGCACTCGTGCAGTTGGTTCTCGTCGCCGATGCGAAACGGCAATATGATTTTTTCGCGCCGAGCATATTGGACTGGAATGCGCCCGATACGTTATACGCTGCTGGCGTGATGTTTAGCCGGAGGGGCTATGGAAACCGCAGTCAGCGTCACACTATCAGCGCAAACCCGCTGGAGCGAGAAGTATTCGGGTTCTGCGGAGCTGCCGTATTGATTAGAAAGGCGGCGATTGACGACGTTGGCGATTTCAATGAACACTTCTTTCTCATGGCAGAAGACGTGGAATTAAGCTATCGTCTTCAGCTTCGCGGTCATCAGGGTTTGTTTGTACCCCATTCCCGGGTGAGCCATCGCGGGAGCGCGACTCTTCGAAAGATCTTTCCAGTAGTGGTGGAGCAGAGCATCCGTAATGCGATCATTGTTCTGTTCACCTGTGTCCCTGCATCGCACTTGCGCCGTATTTGGGCTGGTTCCGTTAAGTTCTATGTCCATCTATCCTTTGCCATTGTCAAAAGAGGTTGGTGGCGCGAATGGCTCGGCGCGATTGCGTGGATTCTCCTTCACATACCATGGATGATCCGGCGCAGGATGGCACTCCAATCCGGAAGCCATCTTGATGAGCAACGCCTTTGGAGTCTCTTGTATGATGGCGTCATAGAAATCAACTTTGACGATGGCGTGCTGAGATTATGACCGATTCTCAAAGTCCTGTGAGTTGGATCGCTTTTGCGACCGACGGTTCGGAGGTTATGAACTCCGCCATTGCTTCTGTATGGAACGCACTCTTCGCTTCCTGGAAAGATTGCCGTCAACCATCGTGTTTGATCTCTTGTCCGCGCCACAAGGCGGAGCCGTCCAAGCGGTACTTCGATCGTGGGCTCAGACAAGCAGACATTGAATTTAGCGAATCCGTAGTCCATTGCTCAGACATCTATTATCTTCAGTTGTCACTCGCAAACCTTCCGAGCAGGATTAAGAATCGCGAACTCATATTGTGCCTTGATTACGATCATGTCGTATTAAATCGTCTTCGGTCGTTACCGCAAGTGGGCGCGAGTGAACTGATGTTGAGCGGTGAAAAGACAGTGCAATCAGATTGCCAAGGTTTTTCCCTGAGACGGAATATATCTTTGATGTATGGAGAGGCGCTCACTTTCAGAGCACTCGCGACGGCCTGGGAGAGGGAATACAGAGAGCTCGAGGGGCGATATCCCTACAGATTTCTGGTTGAAATGGCCTTGAATGTTGCGGTTGATCGACAAGGTGTGCGGGTCAAAGAAAGCCCAGTTAAAATCCAGAGCTACTTTGCTGACTCCAATCTGAATGCATCCCTTTTCCACTATGGCGGAGAAAGTGCCCAGGCTTATTCGATGAAGCAGCAATTGAAAATGTTAGTTGAGAGCGCCGGTGGGCACCTTGAGGCGGGCACCTTGAACTCGTCCTTGCTGAACCATCTGAAAAAGGTGTTGCGCTATCGAGGAGTGATTGGAGAAGGAGCGCTGCACGAGCCCACCTGAATCGCGAAATCAGAGGGTGTTGGTCGCGATCCAAGGCAAACATAGGAATCGAGGAAGAGTGTTCAGATGGCAGGTCTAATTCTGTGCAATTAAGAAATGACAAGGAGGCGACCGTGGTCGGCAGGCTCATATTTGATTCCCATCCGACTTAAGCTACTAGCGATCCGCTCCAATTGACGACCTTCGATTGCCGGATTCTTGAGCCATCGAGCGCGTCTCCATAGCGCGATATCAGGTTTTTCAAAGAGCCGCTTAACCGTTCCCACTGGAAGGCGCGCGCCAATGTGTTGCTCTGGGTGCTGTCGATACTGAATCAAGCTGTCACTCAAGAATCGACAGCCATTCACGGAAGCCGCCATCAGTGCAATCCACCCATCATGAAACAGCCGAACATCGCGCGGGAGAGGCAGAATTATCTCTGTCCAAGAAGAGCGAAAAGCCATTGTTGCACCCGTCGCAAGATGCCGAACTTGAAGCAGTTCAAACGTTCGACCCGCTTCAATGAAGCCACTCACGTATGGGTCGCGCAGACCTTGGCATTCCCACAAGTCGTACCCAAGTGGAATGCGATGCTCGTTCACGATTTCGGCATTTGTACATAGACAAACCGCACTGTCGTCTTCGAGAAACGCCCGCTCTATAATCTCTAGCTTTCCTTCATACCAGATGTCGTCTTGATCTGCGAGCACGATGACTTCCCCCGTACAGGCGAGGAGTGCTCGTTCCACATTGGCAATGATTCCGACATGATTTCCACGGAGTATGACCACGTTCAACCGATAGAGCGTTGCCAACCTGGATACGACAGTCAAGGTTTCGTCAGATGACCCGTCATCCGCGACTATCAGTTCGTCGGGAGGGCGTGTCTGCGTTGCAATACTCATCATCTGTTCTGCGACATATTGCGCGCCATTGTATGTACATAGGGCAACAGAGAGCTTCATCTTCGAGATGTTACTTCATGGGATGTCTAGCGCACTAGTGGTCGGCCATATTGTTGGACAGTCACAGCAAGGGATTTCGCCAGTGAGGGCGCGGTCATTGCCCTCGGTGATCAGATAACTGAATGCCAGTACAAGGACGTGTATGCCGCAAAAGGCCTTCGAATATGACACTTTCCGGTAGGGAACGGCCAGACACGGGCGATTAGGACTGCAAGACTGAGTGTGTGAGGGGAAAGACTGCTTGTCGCGCTCCGGCTCAGCCTCGGCTCCCGGCGCATATAAGCGACGTAATCAGAACTGACAACGTGTTGACTTTCCGCCTGCACTAGCAATACCGAAAATCGGGAAGAGGAGGCCGCGAATGGAATCCGTAAAAAGCAACCGTAACAGATGGGCGCAATTGGGAGGGAAAACGTTTTGTTGGTTTCTTGCGAGATCGATCAACTTCCTAACCGGGCGCATATCTCCGCGCGCGGCCTGCCACTCTGTCGATCCGGCGCATCCAGCCAACAAGTCCATGTCATCTTTACTTGTCGCAGTCGAACCTTTACGTCACCTCTGTGGAAGAGTTGATTGTCCTGTCTCCATCGATGCCGCAGGCAATATGTGGTGCTGGTGTCGCACAGTCGATATACGCGATATATGCGACTGACAGCGATATTGGCACGTTTCGCATTCGGGAAATGGAGTGGTGAAGGCTGAACTGATTTGCCTCGAAGTTGAGGTGGAGAATTGATGGTGCCCTTGGTGGGAATTAAGGCCGCTAAGAAAAACAGCACGTGTTCCAAAGCAATGCCGTTTTGCTTTGAGCCATCGAGCTATGCGCTTGCACGAAGTGAAGGCCACAGCGAGAGTTGTAACTCCGAAACGGGTGCCCAATTCTGTCGGTCAGTATCTGGCTTGGGCTCGACTCTGGGCGGGAAGGGAATGCACCCCCTCAGGAAGGCCGTTCGCCCTTCAACGTATTTCGTATATGCACCGATATTTGTCTCCATCAATTGATCGAGCGGTTCCCCCTCAGGTGTGGCGTGTTTCAACCACTTACCATTGACGAGTCTCTGGCGCATGTGGGTTTTCACGAACGGATTTGCGTCAATGATCGTGACGCCGGACAACTCAACCAACATGGGCAAATGTCGTCTACCTCCTGCGGCGATGAGCCGAAGTCTTCTTCCTAATGATTCCTGAATATTCAACATTTGAGAAATGTGCCAGCGCGCTCTTCTGACGCACGCAAGGCCGGTCTGAAACTCCTGAGCAATCATCGACAGATGGGGATGGTCGCGCAAGAAGTCGCGCCAGCTATTCCAATCCTCTTGATTGAACGCGTTTATATGCGGAATGACGCTCAGACCAACTCCGGACATTCGTTCCGCTTCGCAAAGTGACCTGCTTCGGTTTACCAGATGCTCTGGACGGGGCTCGTTCAATGCAAACGAAAAGTTCGGTGCGGTGACGTGAGAGATTCCGAGTGTTACGAGGTACTGAGCAATCCTGCGCGAACTGCTGTATCGCCAATGGTGCTCCAGTCGGTTATCCTTCGCTACCGAGACAAGAAGTATCCTTGCATCGTCAGAGAGACCGAAATACCTGCGTAAGTGTGCCGGACCGTCGAACTGGAAATCTGAATCGGGCGCAGACACGTCGAACGTCGTCAGTGCTGCATACTTGCAAGACAGCCGGCCCGACCGACATGAGCCGTGATGAATATGAGGCACATACGTCGGCAAGTCCTCAGTAAGTTGCCGAATCGCATACCGGCTCTTCATTTCCATTCCCCCCGCGTCACGCATCGTATCGACGAATCTGTCTGCACGCGGGCAAGCAAGACTGCAAGACGCATATTTGCCACAGCAGTTTGCGTAACAGTCAAATTCAGTGGTGCCGCCGCATGTGTCGAGCAGTTCGCAGCGCTGGCAGCCAAGCCCCATCGGTGCGCCAAGGCCCGAGGAAGATGTTGGACTGAGTACCCTGAGAATCATTGGATAGCTCTTTTCCCCTTTTTCTTAAGCGCAACTCGCGTCACGTAAAACGGCTCCGAAGGTTGACTGACATTCGTGATGCTCACGGCCAAAGAATTTTGCATCTCGGGATGCAGATGGAAAAGTTCTTTGAGATCTCGCGCAGCCTCGCCACGAACTTCGGCGACAGCGGTACTCCCTTCCATGACAGCGATTCGTGCCTTCTCGCCGCGTTGGAAAATCGTTAGCCGTGTGCCAGCTTGCAGAACACGATCCTCGTGAAGCCAGTGGCACGGATAGGTCACCGTCGCCTCATTTTCCGAATCGAACAATGGTGTCGGTTTCAGGTTCTTATAAGCCGCATCCTGGAGTTGGTGCTTGAAGCGCTCTTCACTCCGACGAGTCCAATCAACGCCCATGTGATTCCTCCTAGCTCAATGCATGGAATTTGTACTCTCTCCCAACCCGTTCCTTTCGAATAAGTCGCAGACGGTGCAGATTTGATAAGCGGTTTATCCATCCGGTCTTTCCAATGCCGGACCTGCCCCGGTTCGCGGTGTGCAGTTCGGTGGCGGAAGCGCTCACTGATTTCTGTATCGCGCCAAGGGTCTCCGCATACGAAGCGTCCAGCGACCCAAGAACTTGCGTTTTCCGAATGCCGCCATTCGTCCATTCGCCGGTCAGAACAACCAACCCCAGCAATTCGAGTACGAGCTTCAATTCGTCTATACACGTCCTGTTCAGGTTGGTGACGACGAAGTAACAATCCAACTCGGAGGCCATGGCCATCCGGAGAAGCGCGATAAGAGTCGTCCCGAAATAGCTCGCCGTGGCGATTTCAATTCCATCCCAATCCAGTACGACGGTTTCCCCTGGGGAAGTCTGCTCAACCGCGTCCAGCAATTTTGGGAAATCCCGCAAGCCGTCTGATTTTCCTGCCAAAATGTCCCGACCAGTAACTTCGCGGATGGAGATGTGCCTCATACCTGCCCCCGAAGTAACACCAAATTCATCATGTTCACCAGTATCAGTGAAAGTGATGAGAGTTGTCAACGGCGTTCCTTTTGGATTGCTTGCGGGCCTATTGCCGGGGAGTTGAGGGAGGATCAAGAGCGCAGCGGACCGATATGTGAGTTCCGGGAAGATAAGGTAGATACACAGACGCTTTTGATCGCTCTTCCCGCGTGTGATCGATGAGGAGGGCGGCCTCACCACTACGGATTCGAGAGGTCCCCCAGAGGGCCGCGAGGGCATGGAAAAGCGATGGAAATCCCATACCCCCGCCGTCCTGATAGCGTGAAATGCCGGGTTCGATCGCTTTTCCTATAGCGTCCATAGAACTCGAAAGGTACCCGAATGATGGGTTCTTCCGCAAACTGGCGAGTACCCCGATGCCCGTATCGACGACGCTGAATGCGAACTTTCGTCTCCTGATCTGATATACGAAAAGCCCCGGTGCGGTCGTTTCGCTGTGGAGCCAAATGTTATCGACCATTTCAATAACAGCGCCAGTAAGGCCGTGCGCGAGGTGGGAAGAGAATCCGTTCGCAGTGAGATCGGCCAACAGACTACGAATGCATTGTGTCCACCACGGATCATCGTTCCGGGTGGGAAGCACAATCAACGTGGCATCGCCATCGCTCATCCTGATGCAACTAGTTCGGCGCGGCCACCGCGATTCTTTGATAATTCCCCAAACTGAGTTCCTTCCAACTCGGACTTTCGCGTTCGCCTCGCTGGAGTCTGCTCGCCGATGCGCTGCGATGGATGTCAGTTCGATTGCTGCCGCCAACGAGATTCCACTTCCATTGCTAGAAAACGGGACGGGGCACTCGGACTCCGTAAGTTGCCAATGGAAGTGCTCAATATCGCGGATTTGGACAATTCCTTCGCCCATTATTCTAGTGAAACACGTAATTCGTCCTGAAGAGATTCAGCCTCAGTCATTTGGAATTGGATTCTGTAGGAATCCAAGATCAAACTCCCCTGGAAAACCTCGGAAGCGGTGACAGCTACAAAATCGACTACAGTGATGTAGTGGGAAAAAGCAGATGCGTGGCTGAAATGGTAAATATCGCTTGTAATATCAATAATTTACGATGGTCGGGGCGGAGGGATTCGAACCCCCGGCCCTCTGCTCCCAAAGCAGATGCGCTACCAGGCTGCGCTACGCCCCGATGTTCTGATTGTAACGCGGATTGGGTGGTTTTATTTCGTTGAGTGTGTGCCGGGCCTAAAGGCCCAATGATCGGTTGGGCCTGCATTCAGGGGGTTGAAACCCTCTGCTCCCTGCGCATTTACCTTTGGGGGCTGAGGATTCCGCAGGGCTAAAGCTCTGGATCATTTTTGTTGGCTTTATTGGCACGACTGAAGTCGTGCCCCTTCACACGCGGAAGCCCGGATTCAGAGTTTATCTAAGCTGTGGAGTCGTGCCTCTTCACACATTGGTTTCCAAATGCAGACTTGGGGTGGCGGTTTAGGCGGTTGTTTAGTGGATGCCGGCGGAGGCGGAGAGGCTGCTGGCGATCCACAGGATGAGCACGAGTAGCAGGATGATGGGGATGGCGAAAATGAGGCAGAGCGTGCCGGCGAGGAAGAGGAGAAATAGCCAGTCCTTGTTGGTGTGGAGGTGTGGTTCGCCGATGTGGCGGGTGAGGAGCTGGTAGTTGCGGCGGTTGGGTTTCCAGGCGATGTCGAAGATGTCGCCGAAGATGGGGATGGAGCCGACGAGGACGCCGATGCCGATGTTGACGGTCATGCGGACGATGGTGATGTAGGGAACGCCGCGGATCCAGGCGGCGAGGGGAATGATGAGCGAGAGGATGCCTGCGAGGACGTCGCCGAGACCGGGGACGAGGCCGATGATGCCGTCGAGGCCGAAGCGGATGCCGGTGCCGGGGATGCGGAAGGCTTCGTCGAGCAGGATTTCGAGTTGCTGGAGGGTGCGGTCGCGGAAGAGCCAGGCGCCGCGGTTCCAGCGATCGGCGGCGAGGATTTGGCCGGTGGGGCGGAAGGGGGCGTTGGCGGGAGGAATGGGTGGCGGCGGGATTTGGCTCGGGTTGGGCATGCGGGCTGGCTCCTCTGTACGGGCCGGGCTTACGAGCCGAGCTCACTATCCTTGTTCGATGCTACAATCTGAAAGGTAGATGGCGGCTATAGTTCAGTGGCAGAACGCCTGTCTGTGGCACAGGATGTCGAGGGTTCGATCCCCTCTAG
>Ga0302186_10001882_pt1 | contig 16697 bp, 14 predicted proteins | sample II_Bog_E1_2_FD_198782 | JGI IMG/M metagenome (GOLD analysis project Ga0302186, IMG submission 198782) | Peat permafrost microbial communities from Stordalen Mire near Abisko, Sweden - II_Bog_E1_1 | ecosystem: Environmental > Terrestrial > Soil > Wetlands > Peat | place: Sweden: Abisko... | reverse complement strand
AAACAATAAATGATATATATACTTTTGTATTCATCCATTCATTTATTTTCATCAAATTGTTCACTATCTTTAATGCCTAATTTATTAGAAAAAAGGAATTAGTCAGAAAATAAGAATTGAAGTCAAGTAAATATTGTTAACGTAATTACTCTGAACTTTCCATCTTTTATAACTAATTTACAAGAAATGTATAACATAACAATTTAAGAATGTCCAGTCATTAGGCCCAGCGCCAAATAATTCTAAAGCTTCAGAGAGTTTGTTTAAAATCTTGATCAAAACTACAAAAAATAGTATGGCATGGTCAAAGTACACTTTCTTTAAAAGAACAACATATCTTGCAATCACTCATGAAAGCAAATATGTTGCCTTCCTTCACAACTTTAATCCTTACTTAGGTAATACCGCCTAAAGGTTGGATTTTGAGGCAGAAAGACTACCAAAAGCGACTTTAAACTCTTGTCATCAATGGGCCCATCGAACAAAACACTTTTGGGAAAAGCGGAATTTACTAATGTCTTCATATTCCAAAGAAATCAATGAGTTTTTTATAGTTTAAAAGCAAGGCAAAGGAGTTGGATAAAATAACAGACGGTCTCTCCACCAATTATATTGAAGAGATGGTACCCATGATATAAATATAGTTTTGGAAAAACGTGACTTTCTCAGCTCCACTTTACGGCGCCGATCTGCTCAATACTCTCATGGATGAAAGTAGCAAATCCTGGAACTTAAATAACTTAGATTCTGTTTTGAATGATTCCCTTACCAACCGAGTGAAGGGCGTTAACACTCCTTACTGCTATGTTGGTAGTTGGAAAGCTTTCTTCTGCTGGCATACAGAGGACCTTGATCTTTCTGGTATAAATCTGATCCACGAGGGTAAATCTAAATTTTGGTATGCTATAAATCATCAGGACAAGCACATTATCGAGAGGGAGGCTCAAAAAATATTCCCAGAACATTTCAGTTCTTGTAAGCAGTTCTTGCGGCATAAGACAACTCTTATTAATCCATATTATCTCAAAAGAAAATATCCAGAACTGAGAATTTCTAAAATAGAACATAAATAGAACGAACTCATGATTGTCTTCGGAGGATCTTATCATTGTGGCTTTAATTTTGGGTTTAACATCGCTGAAGCTATAAATTTTGCTACTGTTGATTGGTTGAGACAGATCGTGTAGGTGAAATCTTGCTAATGTGTTAAGAGTAGTGTGAAGGCCTCTGAATACGAAATTTACAACAATTTGTCCAAGAATCCAGCGATATCAAAGTCACAGCAATTTTTAAAATTTCAAGAGTATATATTCCAAAAAGCTGAGAATTAGTAGTCTGAAGAATAACTTGAAGAAGCCAAAAAAGGGGTGAGTCTTGAATTTACTAAAAAGATTAAGAAATCAAACAAAGCCCCCAAAAAGATCATGTATCGCAATGAAGAGTATGATATTGAAAGTTGGGGCCAATGCGATAAATGTAAAATCTGGCGTATTATCCATCAGCCTCTAAATGACAGTGATTCTTTTGAGTGTAGCAAAGTGGGCAAACAATGCAACAAGAGATAAAAGGCAAAATCTAAGAAATCCTTTACGATTGAAGTCTGAAAATGATAAATTTCTCGTTACTTCAATTAATAATACTGATATAATGACGACTCATGATTTATAATAATCGAAGAGTCAATATTTTACGACTAAATTGTATTTGAAAACAATGGTTAAAAATGGACAAAGAGATTTATAAGTAAAATATATATTAATTGACTAATTTACACATTATAATAAGATTCTTATCAATTATTACAAGCGGTCAATGCCACCAAAACGCAAAAGCGCACCCAAAGAAGACAAAAAATAGCCTGAACTTCCCAAATCAGCTAGTAAGCCTGAACCAGTGCCTGAACCTAAAACTAGAACTAGAGGAAGGCAATTGGACAAATCAGCGTCCAAGGATGATGAACCCATTAAAAAAGTTAAAAAGGACTAGCCTTCAAATGACGCTGAAGCTCAGAAAGCTAAAAGCGAACCTAAAAAAACTAGGAGCAACCTATCGAAGGACAAGAATAAAGTGAAGGATGATAGTCCCGATGAACTTCCTAAAAGCCCAGCCAAAGGCTGCAAACCTGCTGCAAAAGAGATGGCTAAATAAGATGCTAAGGTTGAGCTCAAAAAGATCATAATGAAAGGGAATGCTCCAGTGGATCAATATTTTTCAATGCCAAGCAATTTTAAGGTATATAGTTAGAACGGAGTGACCTACGCTTCAACTTTAAATCAATCTAATCTTCAAGCCAACAACAACAAATTTTACATTCTCCAAGTGTTGCAAAATGAATCAAATCCTGGATAATTCTATTTTTTTACAAGATGGGGTCGAGTCGGAGTGTCTGGGCAGCAGGCTGAACAAAAATGCTTCAGTTCTGTTAACGCTATTCATTAATATCACAAAAAACTAAATGATAAAATGAGAGGAGGTTACCGTCTGGTTGAAATGAATTACGATGACGATAATAAAGAATAAGAAAAGAAATAAGAAAAGAAAGACAAGGGAGACAAGGAAGCTGAGCCATAAGTGCAATCTAATTTGGATAAGAGCGTACAGGATTTGGTTCGATTAATATTTGATATGAAGATGATGAACAACGCTATGAAGGAGATAGGCTATGACGCTAAAAAAATGCCACTTGGAAAGTTGGCAAAGAGTAGTATATTGAAAGGTTACGAGGCCTTAAAGGGGCTGATGGATTAAATAAAAGGTAAAAAACGACATGATGTCTTAAGTCAATTTAGTGGAGATTTCTATTCATATATTCCCCATGATTTTGGTTTTAACAAAATGCATCAATTCATATTAGACACAGAAGTCAAAGTTAAACAAAAGTTGGAGATGCTACAATCTTTAGAAGACATTCAGGTGTTTACTAAATTGTTAGACGAGGGTAAGATAAGCAACGATATGAATGAGCTTGACTCGAACTACTTGAAACTCAATACAACGATGACACCCCTTGATAAGAACAGCGATACATATAAGCTCCTTCTAGAATATGTCGAAAATACTCATGCGTCAACTCATACCGCTTATAAATTGAGTGTTGAAGAAATTTATGAGGTCGGTAAAGAAGCGGAAAATACGAGATATCGTAAAGATATTACAAACAAACAACTTCTATGGCATGGTTCGAGATTAACAAATTTTGTGGGTATTCTCAGCCAAGGATTAAGGATAGCTCCTCCTGAAGCACCAGTAACTGGATATATGTTTGGCAAGGGTGTTTACTTTGCTGATATGGTCACTAAATCAGCGAACTATTGCTTTACCTCACGATAAAACAATACTGGATTGATGCTTCTCTGTGAGGTAGCTCTTGGAGGAATGAACGAAAAATTTTATGCTGACTACTATGCCAATCTGTTACCTTAAGGAAAGCATTCAACTAAAGGTTGCGGTAAAAATGCTCCAGGTGGTGGTAAGAATCTAGGGGATGTGTTTGTTCCCTGCGGGCCTGGAGTAAATACTGGCCTTGCTGCTGTAATTTATTGATTTATTTAGACTTCCCTTCAATACAACGAATTTATCGTGTACGACATAGCTCAAATAAGATGCCGTTACCTCTTCAAAATGAAATTCAATTATCGTTGATGATGTATGCCTTTGATAATAGATAAGCAATTGAATATAGCTTTAATAATAATAATAATGAATCAGAGTCTTTCTCCGGAAAGAATCAACAAATTCATGGCTTATTTTTGAGCTAGGTACAGTTTGGCGTTCAATTTTTCATTCTATTCCTGCAAACTTTCACACGTCATCTATTTTTCAGTGATTAAATTGGATAAAATATCTCTTTATTCAGTAATCCTTTTCACCATCTCCGCGATTTATAGAGCCTATTTCACTGCTAACTCCAATTTTTAGTTATTTTATCTAAGTTAATTTTATGATGCTTAAAGCTCGTTGACTTCTTCTTAGAGACTGTTGATTTTAGAATTACCCTGATCCTATAGAAGTTCCATCTCGTTGTCTTTCATTTCGTTGACTCTATCCTTCCAAGCGAATAGAGCATAGCTTTTAACTTTTCTGATATTTTTCACAAGAATATGTGCACAGAGCTTTTACTTCCTGTCTTCTTGGTAAGCAAACATTTTATGTGCCTTCATTTATTGATGAATTTTTTCTTAAAGGTCTACCTTTTTGCTGTACTCCATTTCCATTTTATCCTTTTGTCTGTTCAGTATTCGAATTAAGTCTTTTCTCTCCATTGTCTGGAACATGCTATTAAAATCTTGAGTGGCCTTATGCCAAATTCTGAAAGCATAAGATAAATCGGGCTTTCTCAAACAATTTCTTGTCAATCGACCAACCTTTTTGAATTTTTATCTGACTAACATGTACATCTTTAGGTTATTCCAAGCCTTGACAGGAGCCGCGTATCCATTCATAGATAGGATTAACCTAGAGATAAATTTATACCGCAAGTTGTTATCCTTCTTTATCTGCTGCTATTTTTTTTATTGAAATCGAGGGGAGACGACGAATTGTCCAGTGTCATCTTCTAAAAGTAGTCCTTTTTACCTTTTAAAGTCTTCTAAGAATATCTTTAATCGATTAATTTCGATAACTCTTTTCTTAACTTCTCCCTCTTCTTCATGCATCTTCTTAACATTTTTCGCTTCCGTCTCTAGTTTCCACGAATAGAAAAGATCTCTCACTTTCCAGTTGATCGCATTTTTAGTAATTCTTCGCATTAAGTTTTTAGCTATCCTCATCTCATACTCGTTTCTTCTCCATCTTCTCAGGTAGCAATTGAGTATACTTTTTCTTTTCTTTTCGAAGGTCTATATAACTGTCTGAATCTTGAGGGTATCTGAGCTCCTCTGATTGACGATGTTATTATAGTTGTAATTTTTTACTTTTGAGAAAAATTATTCATACACTTTATTCAGCAAAAAAGGGCAGTATTTATTGATGAATAGTCTTTCGAGGGTGTGTCTCTTCCTTTTCATGGATACTGTGTAAGTATAAAAGACTCGTAGCCTTATAATTTGCCATTTCTATATGAAATTGTTGTAGTTTTCTTTAAAAGCAATTGGACCTTTGACTCTGCGCTTCAGCAATCTGATGAATTAACTTCCATAAGCCCTCATCATAAATGTGCTTAAATGTCCCTTCTTGATGTTGTTGTTTATCTTTTTTTGAGCGTACTGCCTCCAGACATTATATATCCTTCTGACTTTTCCATCATTGGCTCGGAAATCCACTTGAAGGTTGTGTTTTTTGATGGCATAGTCTTGCTTATTCTCCAAAACCACAAATCTCTTCATCTGCTGGTTCTATTCTTCGGTCCACTATTTTTACTTTGCCTTTAAATTAGTGATCCTCCATGTCTTGAAAGCCATCCCTGCATTTTATCTAAATGTTTCACCATATATCCTGCTTAATCTTCTCCTAAAACGCGCTTTCAAATTTTCTTCCTTCATTTCCTTGGCAAAATACTCAAAAGTCTCTTTCTTAACTCTCAAATTTAGAGTATTCTCGATTCCCGACCAGGTTTCAACAAAGATCCCCTTTTGCTTTCTCCACTCTCGGAAGGCAAACACTATAAATTTTTTACCCCATTGCTTCTAGAACGCTTTAATCTTGATGTTAATCATATAGTCAGTCTTCTTCTAAAGAATTTCGCCTTCCCTCTTAAAGGCAATATTTTATTACTTCATTCTCAATGATTAGCTTTCCTTCTCCTGCAAAAACTTCTCCTGCTCGCTACTGATCTCGCTAAATGAACTTTGGTATTTTTTTAATTTTTACTGCAAATCGTTGAGAGTGTAGTCCTCGTTTTTCCTGTTGATGGTCAGCATGAATTTGTTTTTCATTAAAATTCGTGATTTCCTTTCGAGAACCTCTGCAAACTACATAACTCTATTTTCGCGAATTACCCTGCCCCTCCATTTGGTGAAACATGATCCAACTTTTAAATAAGCGTGCCTTACAAAAAATCGATATAATCCCAAGATTTTCCTTTACTAAAAGATCTCCGATTTATCTTTGAGCCTGTTTGTCAAAATTTCAATTGTTTAGGATTCTGAAATTGAAACGCCGTTCTTTTTCATGATTTCTGCCTCGATATTGTTAATTTCCTACTGGATGACTGCCCTATTTTGAATGTGCTCGACATTTCTAATTTTCCCAAAACCCACATACGAGTCCAGCTATAAATTCCTCGAAAATATTCCTGCCAAAATTCTTCTAACTCTTCTATTCCTTTCTACGATAAACTTAAACCCTTTAAACACATTATTATAAATTGATTTATGGATTAATGCTTCTTTCTCCAATACAAAAGACTCAATTCTGTGCTCCTCCCTATATTCTTCAATATTCTGTTTCAGAAGCCACAAGACAACTATTTTGACCTTCTTATCCATCAGCCTGTCAACCCTCTCAGCAGTTTTTCTGAACTTCCAATACTTATAACCATTCTTTAAAAATTTATAAAAATATTTAAGCTTGACCTCTTTCTCATCTTTCATAATCTTCTTAACGATGTTCATAAATTTAGTCTTTTACAGCTCGTGTTGCTTTTTATCCAATATCTATTTAATATGTTTATTCTCCTCCAAAAGATAGTTGTAGCTGAACTCGCAACTTTGGATCTTGTCACTGATTGACTTTTTTAGCATCGCAAATCGCTTCTTGAGAATTTTACTAAAAGCAAAGTTTTTATCAAAAGACTTTTTTCCCTCAATCAAGTTGATGATACTAAACATCACTTTGCTTTGCTGCTTACGTAGCCTCCAAATATCAAAAGCTTTCTGCATTTTTTTCTTCAGATAACTTGATACTTTCAACAGGGCAAGCTCTTTATACAGAGCCGTTTTATCGTTTCGCATCTCAAGTAATTAAGACTCCATAGTATTAGCTTTGTCAGCCATATTCTACTTATATTAAAGAAGACCCTCAATTCTGGATAGGACTCTAAGTAATAGTATATCTACGATTATTTTTTGAGTGATGTAAATATTTTAGAAGCCGTGTTCACATTATTAATCTTATTATTGGTTTCGTGCAGCATTTCTCCAAGCCTTCTGCGATTTTTTAGCATCAGTAATTTTTGTAATTCCTTAAAGTACTAAATAAGGCAAATATTACTCTCCTCTTGATATTGATGTTTTATATTCTGCGAGTCTTAGCGTATTTACACCATGAACTAAAGTACAGACTCAACACGAGCATCTCACTCTGCTCTTTTGAACTGCAATCAATTTATAAATCAAATTCATATTTCCTTTGAGCACTCCTCAGACAACTGATGAAATTAGTTTTGGACCTATTCATGAAATTTGAGAAAACATTTTATACTATAATGGCTGATCTTTCACGAATAGGGTTGTTTCTAAGATATTTAATCATATTAAAAGCTGCGCATAGATTGGTCTTGTAAAATGATTAGGTTAGCTTCTGCAGGACGTTCTGAAACTAAAACCTTCGGATGGTTGTAAATTCAGCTTGTTTTGCTGCTGATCTCCACTTCCTCCACATGACGGCCTTAACTCTACGATTGTGAGTCATTGCGATAATTATCTTGGCATTTTATTGTTAAACTAAGGGTAAAAATGACGACCGTAGTTGCTGTATAATTTTATTTTTGATAAAAAGAATGTATTTCTTCTTGATGAGGGAAAGCTGAATGATTTTTTTCTTAGCCAACTTTCTGTAAAGACTATACTTCTAAATTTTCATAAGGTGCTCCTTCATCTTTTTAATGTGGATAACTCCGAGAATGGTTTTCATTAGCTTTAACGTTTAGTATTTTTTTAAGTTTTTAAGATTCTGCTGTTGGTTTTTGATTAGACGAATTCTCTCCTATATTTATATGGAGAGCGACTTCTCCTTTGGTTCATAGACTTGCCTTTTACTGATTAAACTTTAGTTTTCTTTCCTCAATTTTTAATTTTCGTCTTCTAAATTTCTAAGCACAATCTTTGTCCCTTAATTCTGCGCCCTCAAGCTCAATATTTCGACTTCGATGCCTTTCCTATCCATCTGTATATTGGCAATCTTTTCTTCTTAAAAGATAGCAGCTTCTCTAGCTTCCTTAATTTTCCTCAAAATGATGTCTTAATTAGATTTAAGCAGTGCCAATTTTTCCATGAGCAACTTCTTTTCGCTTTATATCTCAATATCTTCCTTGAATGAAGTCCTCTGTATATTGTTTCGAATCTATTAAATTTATCTTTCTTTGAGCGCAATACTCTCAGAATTAACCTCTAACTGAAATTTCAGCTCTTTAATCTTCAAATGCAACTCGCTGTTCCTAAATATCATTAGACTCGTACTTCATCCTCAACACCTCATTTTCATTTTGGATGAGATAAACAGTATCGGAGACCTGATTTTATTTGTTTTTGATATTGTTGCGCCCTCTATGCTCCTCCCTTGGCAAATTAGTAGTTCGGTGCCTATCCATTTAAATTATATAAACACTATAATAACTCCTATATTTCATAACAGAAAATATCAAGATTTGTCATCAATCAGAACCTACCCCATCATATGAAATTGAATCAAGTGTAAATCAAATCAGGAAGTCTCCACGGGCTGATAAGCGTTATTGCTTCTAAAGAAGCCTTTCATTATCCAAAGCTGTATTAGGGCCGATGACAGCAGGAAGAAAATTTTAATAATGCCTGTCCATTTGATGTGGCTCTCAGACTGTTCCAAAGTTTATTTGTGCGACTAATCTCGTTCAATGTGGAACTGTTGATTTCTGGAAATGTTGAGCAGACTTTGATGAACTCCATTCAATGCTTCCTCTAAAATTTTAATATCTCTCTTGTCAATGATTTTAACGAGTGGATCTTCATCGTTATTGAAGTCGAAACTCACTTTTTTCTATTCACCGTTTGGGGAGATGATGGTGATGTTGACCTCTCCCTCTTCGTAGTCGTGATTAAACTCAAGATCGTTTCCAGTATTATTGAAAATAACTGCATCGCGGAAGGTTATGATGCATGTAATGTTATGTTCTTCATTGCCAGAGGATACAATATACAGAGTGTGCTTGCCCTTTACTTAAAACAGAAAACTTGCTTGAGGCTCACTGCTATCTAACGTGAATCTGAGTTGCTGACTGATCTGCAGACACAGAAGTAGTGCTACGAGCTGTCCAAGTGATTTGCCTCTCGTCATTTTGAACGTGTGATGAATCAAATTTATATATCAGGCACTCATAATCTTACTAACTTGATATTTACCTGCATACCTCTAAATTTTGAGTAAATCATCGACTTAAAGTATTTAGAAATTAAATAGAACTGTATATTACTGCCTTACTTGGAATCGAATTAATTCAGTAAAATATCGCGGCTAATAAATCCTACTGCATTGATTGCTAATCTGAAACCACTTTGAAGAATGCCGAAATTATCAGCATATCATGTGATTAAGGGAATGGGCAAATCTGATTTTTATATTGTTGTGGTTAGTAAGGGTAAAAAAATAGCTAATGCGAGTTTAAATTGACATGGCAAGTGGTTTGCCATATATAAAATAGTTTCTTCTATATTAATACAGAACTATGAGTGAGTACTAGAGAATGGACATGTAGTTGGGAGGAGAGGAGGACGAAATGCCTCAATCCAACTGTAGTATCGATGAAAACCCACATACCCTCTCACAAAAGAACACCTACTCCTTCCAAGATCTCTCTATGATCGATTAGAGGAAAGACAAATCCATGCGATACATATCAGATCGCTTTTTCCCGGTCCGAAAAATGCCATGTTCGGCCAAAGACCTCTTCAATGATCATTTTGAGTGGATGGAAGATTAAGAAAATGAGGGTGAGATTTCCAAACATCAAGATAAGCGCGGTATGACCGTCAAAGACGTCTACAAAATGTAAGTGCTCGGCGATGGCAATATCTATCGAGACTCCGACATTGAGACTTTCTCCAATGAGAATTTCTTGAGATACAAGTAGCCCATCTTTTTATTTAGCTACAAAGACGAAAACAAATCAGAAAATGACTACAAACATCTCTTTTCAAGGGGACTATTGCAGTTTCCAGAAGAACATATGCCAGTCAAAAAACAGAAGGATCGCAAAATCAGCAAAATTCCATCCAAAGTTTTAGATGCGCCCGCACTCTATGATGACTTTTACTTGAATCTGGTTGACTGGTCGGCTTCCAATCTACTGGCTGTTGGACTCAGTAACAGTGTATATCTTTGGAATGCGGGAAACTCGAAAGTTGTTCGACTTGTTTAGTTACCGTCAAACGACTTAGTAACTAGCACCTCTTCCAGTCCCACTTCAAATGTATTAGGAGTCGGAACTCATACTGGATAGGTACAGTTATGGGACTGCATTAAACACAAGAAGATAATGACTTGCCAAGGTCATACCGGCCGAGTCGGTTCTATTGCTTGGAATACAAACAATATCTTTGCTAGTGGATCAAGGGATAAAAATATTTTGGTTAGAGATATTCGCACCAATGATGCATATATCAACAAAATGGTTGGTCACAAACAAGAAGTTTGCGGTTTGAAGTGGTCCTTTGATCAGCAACAACTTGCTTCGGGAGGCAACGATAACAGACTCAATCTTTGGACTATTCACTCTAATTCACCGACCTTTAGCTTGCTAAAGCACACTGCTGCAGTCAAAGCTCTTGCTTGGTCACCTCATCAGCATGGATTGTTGGTGTCAGGCGGTGGAACTGCCGACAGAACAATTAGATTCTGGAACTCAATTACAGGGGAATAAACAAAATGCGTGAATGTTGGTTCTCAGGTATGCAATCTGATGTTTGCCAAAACAGTAAACGAGTTAGTGAGTACCCATGGCTATTCCTTAAATGAAATAAACATCTGGAAGATGCCAAAGATGTAAAAAATTGAAACTCTGACCGGGCATACATATAGAGTATTATATCTAGCGATGAACCCTGATGGAACCACCATTGTGACAGGGGCAGGCGATGAAACCTTGCGTTTTTGGAACATCTTCCCCAAGAAAGAGAAGGAGTGCAAGGACAAGTCCACTCTCAATACTGAATCCATCTGCCTAAGATGATGCTTGATTTTCATAAAGCATTTACTTCTTATCAGCTTTGCATTCAATTCACAAATTCACAAATTCACAAATAACTTGCACAAATAAATACTGGTATCCTTAATTACGAATTATGAACTAATAAGAGATCATTTTTTCTTCGAATGTTACAACTCAGTGTTCATGTGAGCATCGACCGATTCTTCAGGCAATATTAAAGACTAAGATTATTAATTCCATTATAAATATGACTCATCCTTCGCTCTGTAATTTTTAAAGTGGAAGAGTAATCCAAAGAATTACGAGAGCGACCACTATCGAGATTAAATTCGAAATTATTTTTGGCAGACGATCGTTGTAGGTAGACCAACATTTCCAGCAATTTTTTTCTCTTTCTTGTTTGTTGATAGTTCGTTCGTGTCAAGGGATGGTGGCTCGGAGATTGATTTTCTATACCTATTCTCCAGCTATGGTTTACTGTGCGATTAAAAGGGCGCGTTTCTTTTTCAGAAGACCAATTTCCCATGCGCATTGTTGCTGTTGTTATGGTGTGAATGCTCTTGAAATTCCTATTTTTTAGGAGATTTAATCCCGAGATAATGTATTAATTTGGGCAACAGTCAGTGCTTGTATTTCTTAGTATGCTTTTTACATTATTGGACTCTTGAAATCATACAATAATATAGATATAAAATGAAGGGATAGTGACGTTGAAATTGAAAACATTTAATTTTTTATATTTTTTTAAAAAATTGCATTAGGAAGACGTTACACAAACGCAATTAATTTATTGTGTGATTATTATAATCGAATGAATCGAGAATAAAAGCCAGAGAATGCAGGAAATATACAGCCAATTAATTGGCCACCAGAAGTTCAAATATAAGTGATCGACCCTCAAGTATTTGAAGAAAGCATTTAAGGCTGCAACGCTAAGATAATTCAGTAACCTTCAGGACGGTTTTATATGCAGCAAACTATGCCCAAACAAAATATTCAAAATCAATAATCAGGGAATGTATTTACTCAAGATGGACAGAATGTAATCGTTGTGCCTCCGGGACAGCAAGTAATAATCGTGCAAGAGAGGCCTAAACCAGTATTAATACGATAAGAGCGGGTTGGTTGCTGTTGCTTATCAGTCCATAATCAAACTTGTTGTTGTGATTATTACTGCATACAGTCCTGCTGCCAATGCATCCAATCAAATAATCTTCTCTGCTACTGTCCCAACTGTGATTGTATCTTCTACTGCCTCACTGGATGTATAACCAAAATGTGTGAAAGTGGAAGTTGCATTGGATGCTTAGGATAATGTTGTGCTCATATGCCCCTATGCATGATTATATAATGCTGTAAATAGCAAGGGTGCATGCAATGCATCGCTTAGTGCTGCACTCATATGCCTCTCTGCATGCTTATCGAATGCTGTAAAGACCAGGGATGCATTCAATGTATCTGTGGCTGCTTAGGCGATACCAATATATGCGAATGTATATGTGGCTGTTTAGGTGCATGCGATATATGCGAGTGTCTTGGAGCAATTTTAAAATGATTTATAAAATACTGTATGAATTCGTATCAGCTTTTCATTCAATTCACAAATAAATGCTTTATCATTAATTACGAATATGAAAATTACGAATATGAACTAATAAGATATCATTTTTCCTTCGAATGTTGCCTCTCAGTACTTATGAAAGCATCCACAGATTCCTCTCAATTAATTTGGGCAACGGTCAGTGCTTGTATTCTGAGTATGCTTTTTACATCTTTAACTTTTGAAATAATACAATACTATAGATATAAAATGAAGGTATAGTGGGCTGAGATTGAATATACTTCATTTTTTTATAATTCCGAATTTTTTTGCCTTATGGATACAGTACATTTAACGCCATTAATTTATTGTGTGATTATTATAATCAAATGGATCAAAAATTAGAACCAGATAATGCTGGAAATAGACAGTCAACCAATTAGCCACCAGAAGTTCAATCATAAATGATTGACCCTTAAGTATGTGAAGAAAGCATTCAAAGCTGCAGCGCTGAGATACTTTAGCAACCTCCAAGAGGGCTTTATATGCAGCAAGCTACGCCTGAACAAAATATTCAAAATCAATAATTAGGGAAGGCATTTACTCAAGATGGGCAAAATGTAAACGTTGTGCCTTCGGGACAGACAGGATGCCTGGAATGCATGTGTTAGTGCTGTACTCAGTTCGGCACTTGTATGCATGGATGGATGATGTGTCTCACCTGCTTAAGCGATATATGCGCATGTCTTGCGTGTCTTGGGTGTCTAAGATGATTTATAAAAAATTAAATAAATTCATTTATTCATTTATTCAGCCCAATCCCAGTTACGCATAATGGAGAGTTCTCACTGAAAAATAAGTGAAGATTGTCATTTGCAAAAAGATAAAAATACATCGTTTCGCTCTTTCATTTTTTCCCATATTCACTGAACACTTCACTCGCTATTTTAGACAGCAGTCTCCTTCTTGAACGCTCCTGCTGCTAAAATGAATTCAGCAAATGATCCTTTTCGTGCTTACGGTTTCGGTATTAGGAATCCTTATAAATTTCTTTTTTTTGAATATCTTTCATGGATATTTTCTTTGGAGAATGTATGGGACAGCCAGAGAATAACAAATATTCAGAAGCAGGTTTTGTCTTACTTTTGACTTTAGTATTTTTAGATTTTCGATTGTGATGCAGATAAATTCTCTCGGAAGGGCGGCTTTGGTGTTAACTTACTTTGTTTTTGACTTTTCTGATTGTATTTCTTTCCATCTGACCAATGTACTACTGTGAATCTTGATCATGGTCCTTCATTTCTGATTTGCAACGATGCTTATTCTTTTAATTGTAAAGCGAGTCCTTCACTAGACGTATATTATTATTGCGCTTTTATAGGTTCTACACAAAAGCAGAAATGGTTGAAGGATCCCGCGGAGTGCCGAGAGTGAGCATTCGTTAGTTAATTATTTTAATGTTGTCGTTAATCTCTTTTTGATTTTTGAGGTTTTAAAGCAGTATCTCTTTAATTTATTCGTTTTTGCAGTCCGTCTTACTGGCCATTTCTCGTTAAGATGGTATTCTGGACTTACTATTGGTCATATCGATATAGTTCACGCTTTTACAAACCATTGGCATTGGACTCGTTTAGCAATATGTATGATGGCAGTGCTGGTGACAATGATGGTGATGGCAGGGTTGTGCTTTTCTGGAATTGGGCGATACAATTTTCCTTTTGTACTGATGATTGGGTGACAACCTATTCTAAAGACTCTGTATGTTATCCTCGACCTTGGAGCGAAGAGTCAGATATTATTGTTAATATTCTGTTTATTTATACATTGTATAAGGTGTGAAATGCAGTCAGCGCTCTATTGTTATTGTTTTTATACAAACTACTACTCAGCAAATTAAGACAACAAGGATAAAATAAAATAGAAGTAGCCATCAAATGATGCAGATAATATTATCAATAATTGATTAAACTACTATGTTATGACTTTTATAGTCTTAATGACTGTTTGTCTTAATTATTATTAATGGTGTTTATTTCATGATTAGAGATCACTTGCGATGGGTCACGTGCTTTGACATCACGCTGAAAAGCATCGGTTTGGTATTAGGTAGCTTGACTGGACTGCTCACTCTTCTGTTGTAAATATGCTTGGTAGATAGAGTCAAATTAGCATCCATCTTTATAGTCGATTCGGTCTTTTCCAACTCCACACCATGCGAATACTTTTTGATTATCATAAAGTTTCTTCTCTTCTCGGACTACTTCTCCTCTCCAATAGACTTTCTTTGAAAGATGCGCCTTTTGTAGCCATTTTAAAACCTTGCACTATGTTTAAGGCTATTGACTGATCTATATATTAGTAAATATACTCTTCAATTTGGTTTTAGAGTTTAAGCTGGATCTGAGGATCTATCGTAAATCTTTGAGAAGATTATTCCTCTCTGAAAAGCTCATTCTGAGTGGAAGAAACAATGCGATCAGTGTTCAGTTTGAAACAAAAGCTGTCCACTTCCAGGGGGCAACTCTAGGCCAACCGGCATGTTGCTGGTTCCTCCATATACTTGACATCTCCTTTCTGCCTTCTTCCTGTTAAATCAAATTATTTGTCCTTTTAAAACAAACTCTGAAAGTATGATTCATGCTTTTTCAAGGTGGGACTGTTTTCCTCAAGATTCGATTTACTGAGGGTTTAACTTTATTTGCTGTCAATCGAATGTCTGAACATCTGTTTCATCTTTGCGAAGATTTCATTGTTCTTGTCCCGAACTTTCCGGCGTGAAGGTGACATGACTCTCACAGTTTCGTTGTGACTATTGAAGTCATTAATCTTGAAACGATAAAACTGGTCAACTACTGACCGGTTATGAGGGATCAAAGTGCCTAAAGTAAGATACAGCTTGAGCATCTATATAAAATGAAAGATACGTGAATGATATTATTGGTTACGTCAAAACCTTTATAGGATTCGTGGATTGACAAGGGAATTTCATCGTCTTTGTTGCGAGTGATCCAAGGATGTTTGAGCGCCTCATTGACATTGTATCTTTCCTCGTACTCTCGTTTTGAAATCTTATTCATAAAATTTTGAGCAAGTACGTGTGGAATTGGCGGAATTTCGCTATGTCTTAGTTTCATTTTGAAGTCATCCACCTTCATTCCGGGAGTGTAGAAAGGATGGTTTCCCTCATTGAACATGTTGAACATTATGATTGCGCAAGACCATATGTCAACCGATTTGGTGTAGGAAGGCCGGAAGAATATTTCAGGAGCCATGTACAGCAAAGTTCCACATTGAGCCTTGACGTTAGAAGGGTTATGGATCTCGAGTTGGGCGGAAAGGCCGAAGTCCACAATTTTGAGGGAGGAGAGGTCTCTGTCATCGTCGAACAAGATGTTCTCTATCTTATAAAAGGAATACTTGCCTGGCTTTAGATCACGGTGAATAATGTTCAGACTGTGCAAGTAACGAATTCCCTCCAGTAGGTTGCGCAGGAACAACGATATTTATGCTTATCCAAACGATTCATGTCTGATTTTGCGTTCCTCAAGTAACTTTTTGAGGGTTCCTCCCCTTGCAAGTTCCATTTTGATCAGCAGGTACTGCTCTGTCTCTTAGAATTTGTAGAATTTTATCACGTTTTTGTGCTCAATCGCGGCCAATATCTCAGCTTCCTTGACAAAAGCTCGCACTCTTGAGTTTTTCATGGCTTATTTGAGGATGATCTGAATCAAGATAGGAGTACCTTGACAGCATAGTCACGCTGCTCACTGTGATCATAGCAATGGTAGACCTGCGCGAAGGAGCCAGATCCAAGCATCCTCTTTACCTCCAATCCCAGGGCGGTTATTTCCTCCATTTAAATTGAGAGTAAATTATTATGACGTGCTTGCAATATTAAGGTTAAAACCGTCGTTGTAAAAATAAATTCTAATTGCTTTGTCAGATTTCACATACGATATTAAATTATTTCTGTCTTGATTGGTAAAGAAATAGAATGTAGAATGTAAGAATCATTGCCTCACCAAACTGACTTGCATTTTCTACTTCTCAATTTAAGAACCAAAATCATCGAAATTCAACTTGCGGTTGACGTTATCG
>Ga0302186_10001880_pt1 | contig 16705 bp, 10 predicted proteins | sample II_Bog_E1_2_FD_198782 | JGI IMG/M metagenome (GOLD analysis project Ga0302186, IMG submission 198782) | Peat permafrost microbial communities from Stordalen Mire near Abisko, Sweden - II_Bog_E1_1 | ecosystem: Environmental > Terrestrial > Soil > Wetlands > Peat | place: Sweden: Abisko... | reverse complement strand
CCCATCCTAATCATCAAATCATTGATTATATGACATATTCATATGACCAACACAAATGAATTGACAGAATAGTATTTATATATTTATGACCTTAATTAATAATATTGTCACCATTAATCAATCCTAAAGTAGCTAATATATGTTGCCAGTTTTATCTTTTATTTTTTTCTCGTATTCAGTTTATCTTCTCTTCTTTCTGGGCTTGTATTGTTCTTCTAGAGCTGAAGCCTCTTCAATTGTATATATTACATTAGGATTGATTCTTTTGAATTCAATAACTCCAGCTTCCGCCTATTATTACTCTTCCTACTTATTCAAACACTATTCACTATCTTAGTTGATCATTTTGTCCTTTTCTTAATCTTAAACATTTGAATTATTTTCCTACTATTGCTCAATTCCTGCTCTTTTGGCCACAAAATTAGAGATAGGCTCGAAGTGAAGCATTGTGAAAGGATTTCCATTTAAACATTCGTAAGTCTTTTTAGAATACTAGCTGAAATTTACTTTATACTAGGATCTAACTTTTGCTAATTTTTGAGAGTTGTCATAGTTTTCAAATTATTCTATATGAGCTAATTTGTTATTTTTCTTTAACTTCTTATTGCTGTTTTGACTTTCCCTTTGCATGTTCTTTAAAAAATCTTACAATTCAGCTGCAATCTTGGGAAGAGAACTCTATAGCAGTTCATATTCCTTTAAACTGAATATAAATTGCTATATTTTAATTTTTGCATTATCATTTCCTTTATGATACAATATTTCTCTCAGTTTTGATATTACAAGCTTTTCAACTTTATTATTTACAAGCTACTCAAAAGCAATGTCGTGATCACGAGCCACATCATTTAGTATCTAAAAAATCTTATAAAAAATAATGAACTCTTTTTCTGGAACACTTTTCTTGACCTGCAAAAAAAATTATTTTTTGCGAAAATTGAAGAGCTAAACTTCATTTTTGGTGACTCCATAACTTGAAGAATATACGTCTCTAATAACTTACTCTGGATCCAAGTTCATTGACAAAGCCTTTTGATGCAAGTCTGCTCTCAAAAGATCGAATATTTAAAGCAAAAAATGGGTATCGATTCTCGCATAATGAATCATTTATGCAGTCAAAGGTCGTAATCTCCAATCGGCTAATTGATATGTCTTGTCCGTGCTTTGATTGCAGTAATGATTTAGAAGAGCAGCATATGAGTGTTTTTGAAATCCCATGACTCTTGATGCCCGATAAGTGTCAAAAAGGTTCAAAATATGAATATTAAAGTCCCTCTGAAACCATTTTGTATCCATTTCAGCACCATGCATCACTTTGACGATTGTTTAATTTTCCATGATTTTCTTCAGCAAGGGAATATCCCTCCACAATGGAAATACATCAACAATGTAATCTTTTTGTCTAGAAGAAAATTGCAAAAGACAAGTGAAACCTTCATAACTCTTATTTGAATGTTAAACATCGACAGCAACTTCAGTCTCTTGACTGAGTTCATCGACCATCTGTTAAAGTTGTCTGACAGTTGAAACATACTCATACTTTTATTATAGACTTCTTGACTTGATAATTTTGAGGTCAGTCCTAATAAACTCAAGGTTTTTTTAATGATTGTGAAAATCAAAATTTGCTGGTTTGATGGTATTGTAAATATCTTGAGGTCTTTTTTGAATTTGTGTTGATTTGCTAATCTGATTACTTTCATTTTTGTTTCCCTTATTAGTTTTGTTCACTTATCTATACTTTTGCACAGAAGTCTAAATCATATCTGTCATCGCTTCATAGATTTACACACTGTGATCAAGAGGAGTTCCTAAGGGAGTTCTCTGCACATTAGTTAGTTTACCAAGACTGTTAATTGCGTTTTTAAGAGCAGTTTACAGTTGTATTTGTTTGTCCCTGATCATAGACTTTTAATTGGAAGCAAGACTATCAATTTTTTGAGTGAGTTGCTGACAGCTTTGAACAATACCTATGGCTGAAGTAAATAGTTATTGATTGTAATTGGCTCGATTAGTAAGCTTTTATAAAGTCTTACGATTCATTGTTGAAGATAAACTATAATAATTATTACAGCAAAATCATTTGTTATTATGAGCAAATAAAATTAAACAAAATACAGTTCATGCTCATTGTATCTGGATAATTGATCAGTTCATCTTTAAATACTCTTTTTATAATAAATTTCAACCATAAGACCAATGGGTAGACTTTAGATTTATCATATTTTTCTTCACTTCAAATTCAAATTGACTCAAAGCAGTTTAAAGTTCAAACTATAATTAATACATTAGCATGTCAATGATCTTCAATCCTCTCGAAAGATAGGAGACTAATACCAATAGGGATTCAAAAAATAAGGTCATCAACTATTCTTTGACTCCAATGTCAATCAAGCAGATTGATAAGATCATAAGCAAGAATTAAGGACTGGAAACATTGGGAAAAATCATCCTAATCGGTCGTATCATTAAGATGAAGGAGATGATGGGACGGACCATAGTCACCCTTTGCGATGAAACTGGATTCATTACGATAGTATAAGGTCAAAACGGAAGTGAACTTTAGGAGGAAGAGTACTTCAAATTCATGGTTATAATAAAAACTGACAAAGAGGAGCCTGTATTATACAGTCAGCACAGCGAAAGGATAAGTGACTTTAACCAAATTCAATACCATCAAGCTACAACGATGTTGATGGCGCATAAACTACCCTCATTGCTAGTGTGAATCACTTATATTTTAAAAAAATCATTATTGATGAGCGTTATTGAATATTTATGATGAATACACTTAATACATCCACGAGAATGCGTGGTTTATCTAAAATGATTCAGTTATGAACTGAAATTTATATGTGTTGAAATTAATTTTACTGCAATTATTTTGATATAAAAGCTACAACCATGACAGCTGCAGGCGAGTACATAGACGAACTTAAAAATGTTTACGCTCTAGTTGATTTCAATATGAAGTCCAGCTAGGCAAAGATACAGTTCCAGCATAAGATTTATACTGACCTCTATCGAATATTTGTCAAGCATGGAAATAAGCTTGCCACTCTGGCCAATGCTATCAACGAATAGGTTTTAGGAGCAGGTACATTACACTCTATTTAGCAAATCAGGAAGAGTTGGTTGTTCAGTACTACCAAATGCTGAGCAATTCCTTGTTAAGATTAGCTGACTGCTCGCGAAGAGTGTCTCTTCGATTCAAATCCGAGGTGCTAGACCCATTAAAAACATTCAACGAGAACTATTAAAACCTCTACGATGACATCAGAAAGAAAATTGACGAAAACATTAATACGGTCATTAATCAAGATCAATAGACTGGAAAGTATCGCGATAATTACAACCAAGCTTGCTAAAAATTTTAAAAGCATCGGGATATGCAAAAGAAAATTATTTAAAAAATAGAGAGCGGCAACAAAAATGAGCTGGAAAAGTACATCCCGATTAAACCAGATTTAATTTGAACACCAAAAGGATCACTGAAAACATTACTTCCTCCTAAAAGTATTATCATTCAGCAGTGTAGAAGCTTAATCAATAGTGGTATACAAATATTAATGCAGGGATAATTTAAGAAAACAGTTTGCCTATGTCAATCAATCCATATCATACAACTAAGATACTCGCTTGGCATTTTTTCGAAAGACTGTTGTCAATTCCATTAAAACTCTTTAATAGTTCAACGGAGTTTATGATCCTGACATTATTAGAAAAATTTAAAGCACAACGGCAAAGCAAAACGGTTCAAAACAGGAATAATCAGGACAAAAAAAAATGAGAATTTTACTATAAAAAATAATAGGCAATGATTTTCAAGAGGAATTTGTAAGTTTTGACGAAATGATGAAAAGTAAAAGGAGAAAAGGGACAGAAGAAGAAAATAATCATTTAAATGAACTTTTTTCTAAGATTAAGGAGAAAGAAAAAAAACTGATGGAAACCATTATCAATCCTTGGTTTGTGAGCACTTATAAAAAATGTATTGAGCCAAATCCCCAAACAAAGTAGTCTTCGGAATAAGAGCAACCATCTAGTCAAAAGATAATAAATAAGTCTCCAAATACCGCCTCAACTGGAAATCTTTCGTTGAGCAAAATAGCAAAATAGATTGATTAATGCAAATAAAAAGTCCTGTCGTCGACGTAGCATTCGATCTATTTTATTTAATACCTGTATCAAAAAATAAATGACATGAACTCTTTTTACTGCAAGCTTAACTAGGATAATTTCCTCTATCTGCTCAATGCCTTTACAATCATTACAAAAAAGATATAAATTAATAATGATGTAGGCATAGAGTTTATCTATAAAATGATGCACATCTCTCAAAGGGTCAAACTCAATAAACAAATATCCAGTCAACAAGGATTCAATCAACCCATTTAGCTTTTGTGTCAACGCTATGGCAAAGATACTCTAAAATTCAAAGATCCAAAATTCATAGCTGCCTTGCTTTCTTACATTGAAAAGCGCAAGGCACAAAAGAAAAAATTATCAGCCGAAGGAAAACCTTCGTTAAATTCAATTGCCAAAGGTATCTTCGCAGCTTTAACAACAAAAAAGGCACCAATTCTCAATGACTAAGAACAATACAACTGCCTTCATTAAATGATTGTACTGGTCGCCAATTTTTCAATTCCAAACGAAATTATATTGCCTTTTATTAAGTAAGCTTTGGGGAACAGCCATCAAAGTTCTTATGAATATTTAAAAGGAGTCATTTTGAATAAGAAAGATGTGGAATAGCGCCAAAGTTTGTTTTATAAAAAAGAAATTAAATAAAAAAAAGAGCTTCTTTTGAAACGAGCCCTTTAAAATAAAAAAATGAGTGAGTATGCCATAGCTATTGTGGCTCAGCACGGCTTTTTGGGTAAGGAATAGCTAAAGTTCAGGATCATTTGCAAGGAACTGAAGAATATACATTTAGATATTTTAGCTCGGCTCAATATCTCCACGAACTAAAAATGGATTAGACTAATCCCTGTCGACAAAAAACTCGACTATATCAATATGAAGCAATAAGTGGCAGAGAATAGTGTCCCCTCCGCCATTGAAGAAATTATTACACTTGATGTCAACCGTTCATTGCATTTACATGGAGAATCTCTAAATCCTACTATTTTGCATTCGCTTCTAAGAATTTATGCATATTTTCATAAAGACATATCTTATTGCCAAGGGATGAATTATCTTGCAGGCTATCTCTACATCAAGACCATGAATGAGTAGTACACCTATAGAATTTTTTAATATCTCATGTAGGTAAGATTCAAGTAAATTTTCGCCAATTAATTTGAAGTTCTAAAAGTTAAGATGTATCAATTCTAAAGACTATTGTCTGTCTATCATCCTGAAATAAGCGAACATTTTAAGAGACAATCAATCTCTCCAGAATGTTATATCGTGTCATGGATCATTACTCTTTTTGCCTCATCATATCAATACACTCTTTCCAGTTACCTTATTGATTTTCTTTGGGAGAGGTTTCTAATTTGGGGATGGCCTGAATTCTTTCGATTTGTTTTGTGGATATTTTCTCTCTTTAAGGTAGCTAATCAATAATTTAGGAGTAATTAATGTAAATGACCTACGATAGAGCATTACATTTCTTAGGTGAATTGGGAAGATCGGAAATGTTTCTATCTGACTCAGCTAAATTTAAGGACCAATTTAAACACATCGAGGATCCCAAAATCGGAATTGAAAGATATCAAGTATCGCAATAACTACTAAACAAATTTGCTCAAGAATATTCCTTGGATAAATGATTAATGGTCAATAATACAATTATGTTGCAAGAAATTAATGAATTATATATTGATATATTTTTAATGATAAAACATCAATTAAATAGTCTTTGTCATAAAGGGATTTATTCCAATCTCTATTATCCAATTTGCACTACAGCCCAGGGATGGCAGCATTATTCTATTCTCTTAATATTTTTATCAGCAGACATAGTTATTTTTGATTTATTACCTGAATTGATATTCCTATCATACGACAGTTTTTTTCGTTGTGTGGTGTAGGGTGGCCTTGAATTTTTTACAAAGGGGTGTTAATACTTACTAATATTATTTTAATCCTTTTATATAACTTAAGGATTTGAAAATTTGGAAGTATTATTCGAAAACTGATTCATCCCTTTATTATGTAAGTAAACTTCATCTTTGGGATCACTGAAATATAAGACATTTTTACTATATTTTAAATATTTATCGTTTTTACTCAATGACTTTTTTTCCTTTGATTTGTTAATTAATGACCTTGATTAAATTGAGTACATGTTTAATTTAATATTTTTTGCATTTGAAATGTCCTCACCTCCTTTATTTTTGCTTCTAATAGCAAAGGCTAATTCACAAGTATGGTTTTTATTTGTATTTTATCGCCTAAAAGATCTACTCATTTGAATATTCCTTTTATATGGATTCGTTTTATGTAACTCTAATGATGCTAGTTTACTTCCTTGCCTTTAAATTACTTCATACAATTTTGTTCTTTGCCCATTTAAAGTTAACCAATTTTACTGAAATTATTGTGATCGAGGTCGCAGTGTTCTACTTTGCATTTACTGGGTATGGGAGGCCGCAATTCTCTCTATTGAGGTAGAAATTTGTTCATGTGATTGGGATGATGCCTGCATATTCATCAAGTGAAAGGCCTTAGAGTGAGAAAAGTTGATTCTAATCTCATTCTTTCTTTTGACTAAAGTCTTTAAAGTTCTAAATTAAGCTATTTGTTTGCTAAAAAATTATGTTTCCAAATGTTTTCTCATAATAATTATAATATATGAATCAAACAATTATATAATATCTAATTGATATTTCATAACTCTATCTATATAATATCTATGATAAAAATCATAGTTTGCTAATTATCCTAAAAATTAATTTATCTTAAAATAAACTGTCAGCATTTTTTTGATTTTTTTTTGAAAATTAAGGCTTCTTTTAAAATAGTTTAGTTGGTTTAATTTAACTTATTTAAATGCAGCAACCTCAAAATATTCAATTCGAAATAATTAACCAAAAAGACGAAGCCTTGATATACTCCTTCGATTCAAAAATACTCAATTTTAACATTTAATATTTGAACAATAATCACCATGAGCCCTATCCTATTCCAAAGAATATTGTCAGTTCCTTGAGACCACTTGAAATCATGAAGTAGTTCGTCACAGCTCATAATTTTGATGCAAATTCAGTTAAAATAACAAAACCGATAAAATCGTCAATTTACTCAGAGATAGCAGACCCAATAACTTTTAAGCTTTTTTCGAGTATAAATAATATAAGATAGAGTATTGCGACTAAAAAAATGCGGAATAAGCTGTAGAAGTAATAAAGCTGGCTCAATTTATCAGATTTCATCAGTTGAGCGACGCTATAAGTTCAGCAATTGCGACAAATTACTATGTAGGTTAAAGTGATAAAGAATTGGAGTAATTCATTAAAAGTAATAAGCTTGATGATATCTCAAGTGACTAGATTTGCGAAATCATTAAAAATAATGAAAAGCCGTTTAAGCTAATTTAGTTCAAGGCCAAAGAAGAGTTGCTAAAAATAGAACAGCATGAGCTCATTCCTGACTCTTGATTTAATCTCATTTAATCATCAACCTTCAACAAAACATTCATAATGGTCAAATTAATATAACCTTTATGTATATTAAATATTGTTTATCATTAGAACCATCCAAATCAACTCTGTACAGAATAAACATCCTTCATGAGAGGAATGATTAAATACCAAGGATGTGTCTTCACTAGTTTAATAGGATGTAAGCATTAAAATAACCAATGAGAATTTTGTCCTACTTGGAAACTCACATACTTTTTTAAGAAAGCTTATATATAATTAATATATCACAAACTACTACGATGTAAAATATCCCTGGATATAATTTATTTTGGCTTAACTGATTTATCAATTGATCATAATATATCCTCTTTTAAAATGAACAAATACTTATGTACAGAATGTTTAGCACTGGCAATTTAACCCACCAACTTCGTTATAACTACCTCTTTGGATATCCCTATTTAATAATATATTTGCAATGTAGGAAAATCGGCAATTTGAGGCTCTCCCTTTTGCTGCCATCAATAACGACCTCCACATTGTAAAAGCGATGGCGGACAACATTTAAAAAGAAATTACCTCAGAAATAGGGACATAACCGATATCATCGATGGCATCCATTGACAAAGCAATACATTTGGGTCTTTCATCCTTTCAAGCTTTAGTTTAAACTTTATAAACAAAAAGTACCTTTAAATACATTTAGTAAGCTTTTTTGATTGTGACAGTTCATCTGCCGAAGTTTAGTTAAAAAATCTAGATTCCCTCATCTACATTTCGCCAGATTATGTCAGTAACCTCAACATCTCCAAAATACAAAAGAAGTCTATCTAAAGATGCTCAGCTAGAGGACCGTATCGCTCGTATACTTTTTAAGAAAAAAATCATGTGGTACAATTGCATTTACTGGGAATGACTTTTGCCTCCATTAGCAAGGAGCTATAAATTCCTCAAAAGAACATTGTTAGATGGTGTAAAGAGGGTATTTAAGGCAAATAAAATGGCAAAAAGACTGTTGACTCGATAATGGAACATGAACTTTCTTAATGGATCAAAAAGTAGGCTAACAGTCAAAAAATGAAACATTGTGATATTCAATAAAAAGCAAAAAGTCTTACAAACAATCCTCACTTCAAAGCGAGTCGAGGTTGGCTCAAAAATTTTATGAAGCGGTGGTTTGACGACCCAAAGATAGAAGAATGATTGAATGAGAGTTATAGTTCCATAAATATATACTAATACTATAATCCTGTTGAATGTACCCTGATTAACGAGGTCGATTGGAATTATAAATTGATGAATATTTGTCAATCGTAAATATGATACGAGTAGATGAGATCAAGCAAAATAACTATATGGATTTTAAAAATTTCGAACGAGTTCAGCGATTCGTAATTCTTGAGGGCTCTACGGGCTCTTACCTTTCCACCACTCGGAAATACTTTCCTTAACGAGCTTGTCTTTTTTATGCTTAATCAAATCCCGAACTATTTTTTATTTCCACTCAAATTATCGAACTCCACTAGCCATTAGTAGCGCAATCAGTTTATATGTTTAATGCTTCTTTCGATGAGGCAGTCCCATAATTCTTTACACTTCTACCGCAATCTATTAAATCTTCATTAGGCGAGCAATAGTAGAAATGGTAATGATATAGTCGAGGGTAATTTGTTTTTCATTCAAAGAGAGGAGAGGAGGCAGATCAACTTTATTAAGTCTAAATGATCGGTGAATAACTAAACCTTGCAAAAAAGCTAATTTTTTTTTTACAACATAAGGTGTGCGTTCAGCCATGATTAATAGATGGTCTAGGAGATCACGATATATTTCTTAAGGATATTCGCTGTCATAAAGCTGTGCAATAACGAGTTAATCGCCAGTGACTGCATCATTCTCGTGTGGTGCAGGTCTTTCTAGGACAAAGAAAATTAAATCTTTTAGCAATTGATAGAAGTAGTCGTTGAATCGGAATATTGTAATACTAGCTAAGATTTTACCAACAATTTGACTGCAGACTCTTAACTTTTTGGACTCAATGATTTCCTATTACTTAGCCTTTTTTATCAACTCAGTTAGCAGCACCACGAGCAATTATTAGTTACTGTATCCAACGCATTCATTCAGAAAATATATCTTTTTTGCCGACACCAATTCAACCAAAGGCTCAATCACCCACTACTGCATTTACTTGAGATTAATAGACTGAACAAAGCATTCAGTGATCATACTGACAACTGTTTCAGATATCTCGTCACTCCCTTCAGTAATGCCTTTCAAAAAATATAAAGCACCTTATCTTGCAGCATCTCGAGACAATCTTCCCTGGGCAATCATATAAATATTTAATAGCTATAAGTGCCTCATTCGACATGATCCTTTCAAAGGCCGAAGTGCTTCGAGAATTATCTTATAAACCTTTTAAGCGATCACGAAGTTAGAAGTAAAAATTGAATAAAGGCCCATCAGAACAAAATCAAAATTTTATTTGGTGCATTCCTACAAATAGTCGACAAAATATTTGTTCATTTCATAGACTGGATTTTTAAAAATAAGTTAGCAGCTGATATACAAAGATAGACGAATTTCTTATGCTTCTCCTTGCCTCAATCTTTTTACCAGATTATAACACATTTGTTCAGCCTTTTCTCCACCAATTCTTAGACATTTTCTAAAAAATCGATTATAAAAATTGAGGGGAGAAGCTGAATATCGCTCTAAGATTTCCACGAAGATGCAAGCCTTGTTAGGATTGTAATCCCAAACAAAATGAAACAACTTATGAGCACTTGTAGATATCGACTTAAAGTCTTACTCTGACACAGCCACAGATTCAGCTAATTGGTCATTCTGTTTAAGGTCTGAATCTCTAACACAATTTTTCATAAACTTATAAAATCCCTCTTCATCATCGAAGATAGAAAGAAGAGATTGCTAGTTAACAAAATTGGATGATTTTTCATGAGCCAACTGCTAGTATTTGTAGGTCTTTAGCTCTTAACTTGGATAAAAATTTTAATCCATTTTTTAGCTTTTAAGGTGTTAATAGTTAATGTGAGTACCTCCATAGTGTTTTAATCGTAAAAATTAATCCCACTTTCTTTTAACTGGAGTATTTTTATAGACAGTTTATCTCATCAAAAAATAGTTGAATCGGTTGACAATATGAAAAAAGCCTGATTTACTCATGTCAAATATCTCTGTTGAATTTATTTGGCAAAGTTTAAACAGAAGCTGAATGAGCTGAGCAATTAATGGGTTCTAGATACTGAGACTATTGGAGTAATACATAAGCATTAAAAGATAAACTCCTAAATCTTTTTAGATATTCATAAGATTTTAATTAATTTTATTTATAAGATAGGAAACTGCTCTTTCTAATTGTCTTGGCATATTATCGTCTAATTGCATTGAATGTGATCTGGTTTAGAATGATTCTTCTGTTAAAATTTTGGTGTTTTAAAGTTACTACATTTTGATTGTTCCTACTTCCTTTACAACATTGGTTAAATTAGGAATTTCTGTAATGCTGATAATTTAATATCTTGCCATTTAAGGGTTGTTTTATAAACGGAAGTTCCAGTATTTAGCTAATGAATATTAAGATGCTGTAGACAGGCACAGAGGATCAAATGAAAATACAAGCAGCACATAAATAACTTCATGAATCAGTGTTTTTTACGTTTTCTTGGGCATTATTCGATATAATGAAATAATTTAAAACACAGTATTTCTGATAAACTCATCTTGCAGGCAGCACACATCTCCGAAAATATTCAGTAATCTTTTTATCCCCAAAATTAACAACTTTATCGCTGCTAACAACCTTTATCGAAAGCTTAGGTCAGTTTAGCGAAGAAATCGGCATAAATAACTTTTATAATTAAGGGGATCCAAATGATATCGACATATTGCCATTAATTACCGATGGTATTGATGAACTTGCACGTGGCTAGGGAAATAAGAATGAAGAGTAGAATCATAAGTAGGATTAAGGCCTAATATAAAATTGCTCTACATATATCGTGGATTATTTAAATAAGCAGTAGGAGCTGATAATAAAAAGAATTACAAACGAACCATGTGAATGAGATAGGCCTCATTTACTATCAAAAAGGGGGATCTTAGCAGCTCCTTTTTGCGATGAAGTTGAGGATAGAAATAAGGAGATATCTTTTAGTTAGTTGCAATAATCGAGGAAGTATAGCAAAGTTCGTCATGGCTTTCCCTCCAGAAATAGTTGAACAATTTAATGAATGCTTAATCATTCATTAATCCAAAGTGACCCAGTAACTACAGCACCCACTCCAAATATTTACAACTTTTAGGTCGTAAATTACGATATTGTTCTTCAGTAAATAAGCCACCAATATTTTATATTTCAGGATGAAATGGCACTCTAAACATCATCACAGATAGGACAGTGTACTGTACAGATAAAGCTCGATAAAGAATTTTTTTTTAATCTGCAATTTCAGAATGAGAGAGTTCTGGCAAAAGAATAAAATCAACTAATTTAAGATTGCGCTTTTTAATTCTGAGAGTATCTCCGTTGCGATTCGTTTGAATAAAAGAGGAAAAATCTCGAAGAAGGGTTGGTTAATTTTTATCATTAATCAAAGCCTAGCTGTATTTTTCTTTTAAATATTGCTCTATATTGACAAAATACTGATGAAAGATATAATCAATAAGGTTTTTTGTTTCTGGAAGAAGAGGCTACCAATCCAAGTCAAGAGTAGTATATGCTCCATTAGATTCTTTTACAAATTGTTGCCATCCCAAATGTTTTTTTGTCAGGCAGAGCAACAAATTATAGATAATGTCCAAACCTAGCTCCAAGTAATTATTGTCATCCCATTTTGATATCAACAAATTAATTATTTGCTCGATATTTTACCAATGAGCAGTTACATTTGCAGGGTGATATTGAAATATACATTGGATTAAAATGGAATACCACTTTAAAGCATGCTCATTTTTTATCATTATGCATCCTTTCACAGGTTTTAAAAACTACCATTAGTGTTGTCTGTTTTAACTATATTTTAACTATTCATCAGAGCCTAAAAGCTGCTTGTAGATATGCTTAAATACTCTGCCTGCGAACTTTGGGTTTATATACCCAAGAGTGATTGTGATTAACATGTAGGCTTCTCGATGTTATGGAATTTGATTCACCAACCGGAATAAAAATTTCTCTGTAAAGAGTTAAAGCTGAGGCGAATCAAGTCTGATTAAAAATGGAAAGAAAATGTTGCCAAAATCTAGATAAAGTTCTGCTTGATCCCCTTCCGATCCTTATAATCCAATAGACATAGAGTCAAGATTAGAGAGAAGTAATGCAATAGAATCATCAACCAGAGATTGTACTTGTGCATAATTCATTTGCTAATCATTGAGATACAAAAATGTACGAAAGACTAGTTCTATTAGATCAATATTTTATGGAACTCCTAGACTTTAAACCATAGCTATCAGTTTTCGGCAACATTAAATGTATATTGAAAGATATTCCGGTTTATCAAGAATTACGTATTATTGCAAGAAAAGAAGGGTTATTTTTGTGCCATGGAATGAAATTAGAGAAAAATCGTCTCTGTTCACAACATCTAGAATTGACTATAATGATAGTCTTAAAAATTTTTATGGCTTATACATGCATAGTTCCACAATTATCTTTGATGGCTTGCATTCCTCACTGTCTTATAAGTAAATTATTTTCGGTATAATCTCGGACCAAAATGAGTCAAAAAATTACTCACTGCTTGAATCAATGAATAAATCAGTATTGTTTGGTTTATGATAGTCTTAAATTGAATCTTAGTTGATCAATAAAAAGAGGCCTCTTTCGGTTCTGTATCTGACAAGATAGGCTCTCACAAATACTTTGACAAATCCCATCATATCATTTAAATATTATGGCGGATTTATATGATCTAGTGAGCTACTGACCAAGCAAAATAGCCTCTCGATGCAAGATTTAATAAAGATATGTTGGGATTCAGTGCAAGGCAGCATTAAATAGGCCATGATATAAGCAACAGATTTTATGACTGGCTGCACATGCAAAAATGGATCGGCGTTTATTATCTTCTTTAATCCTTATTGACTGCTTCCTTATATGATAGTTGTAAATGCTTTAATCACTTACTGCATTATTGTTTGATAGTAACCGCTAAAGTCTATTCCTGGAAATTTTTTAATTATTTAGCTAAGAATATAAAACCAAAAACAGTCCCGATCCCACAAATTGTTGTCCGAAAAAAGTTAAGTCAGCAATCTCATTGCACATTTTTATTATTTTATGGATCTGAGAAAAAGCACTAAGTATCGGATGTCACTAAGCTCAATCGACATTTTCAGAGCATCTTCAACAACTTCTTCTCCAAAACGAGAAAAATATCGAATAAACTTGCAAAATTATTCTATGACTACATCAGTACTGCGCAAAGAACCCATAAATCCCTCAGTAGCCAGGCTTCCTATCAATTCAAGGAGCTTTGTGTTAGCAACTTTAAAGTTGTTAGTGATCTTAATCTGAAATTATGTGAGAGAGTTGATGAGACGAAGAATCACTACTTTTGTTTCAGTACTTAGCCCCTCTTATTTTAGCACGATGTTAGAAAGGACAGCAAGCAAAGTTTAGAATTGTTGGCTTGTTAGACCGTAGACTTGCTTATATGATTCGATGAGGGTGCCACAGTTAAAGCCTGTTGACAACCATTTATTGCGCTCAGTACAGCTAATGAGAATCAATAACTTTTAGAAATGGCGAGTTCTTTCATCCTAAAATGCAATAAGGTCAGGGCCATTAGCATGTAAAAATGTTTGTTTAAATGTTAGCTACATAATAATAATCTATAGATCATTATTGATTAGCGCGGGCCAGTTGCTACTAGCGCTTTAGTGCTAAACTGTGATTATAAATCCTTGCGACATTTACTTCAGTTGTTGTCTTTTGATCTTTGATATATGCAAGCTCTTCAGTCACCTGGGAGAGGCTGGAGTGGGCGTTGGCCAGATTGTTCTTTAACAATTCCATCGCTTCTAAAAAAGATAATTCCACAATAGTATTTGCCCCCAGCCAAAGACTTACATGCTCAAGAGGTTCTTTAGCCTTTCCTTTCACATAAATGCCCTCACTAATCAAAAAATCAACTTCCATTCCTGCATTTTTTCACTGTTACTTGGATTGCCAGCTAGTGCTTACACCATTTGAATTGTTTTTTCAATCTCAGGAATTTTGGTTATCATGCTTTGATGTGATCTAAGTAGTTGTCCTTCTGCTAATCTGTATCTATTATATTGTTGGTCCAATTGACTCAGCACAGAATCGCATCCATCTTTACAGGCTTCGATTACATTGTCCTAAATGTCATAAATCATACAATAAAAACAGCTTTGGGAATTCTCTTTTAGAGTTCTGCCTTAGACTATGCGTCCATATTGATATTTTAATAAAAGTTGATGATTTAAAAAGATTAAAAATTTAAAAATAACAAAATATGCACAAATAAATACAATGCAATTGGTCTGATGATTTTAGAGAAGAAAATGCGGTAAAATTAATTGAAGTATTACATTATTTTACATCTTGTCTTTTAACATAAATATCAGGAAAAAGTGTACTGATAAATTTTGTCATCAACTTATGCGTCAACGACAGAATAACCTTACTTTGGATATTTATGTCCTCTGATTCTCACTCTTAATTTACCTCCCTTGTAAGATTATACTGTTGGCCAATATAAAGTTGTTTGTGTAAATTTTGTTGTTTATCCCCAAGGTGATGCCTTGATATCTTTCTTCTCGACTCCATATTCAAAGAATGCTTCAAACCATACCACAATTCCATTCGCCTTACAATTTCCAAGAATCTCCAATTCTAAAATTTTGTCAATATTAATTATTTCATTGTAAGTAATAGTTTACAAATTAAAGGCCATAATTTTTGCAACTCGACTCACAATGAGGGTTGGATCTACAATTCTAATGATGGGCTCATGTGATATCCATTTTTTCATCGATTTCATAGGTATTCCGTAAATATCATTCCAATACTCAATCTTATGATCATAAAAGTGTTCATCGTGAATCATGGCACATTTGAAAGCAATAGAGTTGGGAAACATCAGACCATTTAAAGATAAAAAACGTTATTTTGCTTCGATCATACGATCAAGTAAGCCATCAAAGTGAAGACAATAGCCCATTGGTTCTGCTATGATAATATCAATTTGTGTATTAAACATTTTCCAGGGAAGTACTGTTATACAGTTCTCATAGTGATTTTCCTTGACAATTTTATTCATCATATATATGTTTTGCAATTCTCGTTAACTATCTCCATTAATAACGCAATAAACCTTTTGGCATCCAGCTTTCACAGCAAAAATAGAATAGAGAATGTTAATGCCTTATGTGAGATGTAAAACTATTTTATCAGCAAAAAGATTCTAATTCTCCATAATGGCTTCAAAGTAAGACTTGTGAGTAATTTAATCTTCAACTGCACTTTCAAAAGATTACATGGACAGATAATTTACTTCTGCAAGATGTGAAGGATATTAAATAACATCCACTTTCCTTACTATTGGCTCCTTTTAGACTTATTAAGTTTAGATATTGCGATTTTACTGGAAGTATTTAATTTTTTGCTTAGGCATTATGCAATAAAAGTGTAAAAATAATTATTAAATCAATAAACAACAGTCAATTTAATTTATATCTTTAGTTTGTTGATCGATGATAGAAATATTGAAAAAATAAAATTCATCAGATTATTAACTTACGTACAAAAGATAGATGATATTTTTTTTATTATATGATAGCTTCATTTGCAATTGTGCTCAAGGATGAAAAAATGATTATTTTTTATGAGTGGGAAATTGAAAACGGACCTCATATTCTAGTTTAGCCTTAAAAACTAACTAATATAGGGAATGATGTTTTGAGCTGGACTATGTCTCAAAAAATATGTAAAAAATGAGTCATGATGATGGTCATACTCCTTACCCTTTTTATATCTTCCACAATATATTTTATTCAAATTTATATGTATATGGAGGATAGTAATCTCTTTCAAATGCAAGTGTCTTTGGCCGATTATCATC
>Ga0302186_10001879_pt1 | contig 16718 bp, 3 predicted proteins | sample II_Bog_E1_2_FD_198782 | JGI IMG/M metagenome (GOLD analysis project Ga0302186, IMG submission 198782) | Peat permafrost microbial communities from Stordalen Mire near Abisko, Sweden - II_Bog_E1_1 | ecosystem: Environmental > Terrestrial > Soil > Wetlands > Peat | place: Sweden: Abisko, Stordalen... | reverse complement strand
TTTGAATCAAACCATTAGAGTTGGCATCATTCAGAAAATAATGTATTCTAAATATATCAAGGAAATAGTAGTTCTCCTCACCAAGACTGTTCTTAAAGGGAATTTTCGCTTGTCTGTCTTAATTAAATGAGTATCAGCAATGGGCTTCAAAATAAAGGGAAATTTATCAGCAATAATGCAAATTTCTAAAGTTGTGAACATAATATGATAAATAGATAGTATCATAATTTAAAGTCATTTTTAAGATATGATTGCTGAAGCGTATACCCTAGAGTGCCATCCTCGGACTTGTGATTATACTTAAATGCCATAAACAACTGAAAGTCTATAAAAGAACACGAGATAATCGACACCAAACGGAGAAATATCTGCAACACTCTTCTTAAAATATTAGGCTTATAGCATAGTTTATGTATAATTTTGGGGGAGGATTAAACATTTCTTCATAAACTAATTGTGATTTATGATCTAATATCACCAATTCTCGTTGCTCAACATAATCTTACTAAATTCTTTTATAATTATAAATTATCTTATATTATTAAATCAAACCAAAATAAGGTTCTAAATATTCTTGCATTTTTTCTCCTTTTTATGTCCTCAAATCATTTCACGATTATTATATAGACTAATTAACAAAAGATATAGCTTTATTCGATGAAATAAACGGCATAAATTCATTAAAAACACGTTATTATTCAATATGTTTTTATATAAGAAAACTAAATCAGAATCAACGCCTTTTGAAAAAATAGATATTTTTTGACAAGACTATTCTATTATCCATGAAAGATCTCAATGATTTTGAATGAATCGTTCTATTATAAAATATTGAATATTATTAGCATTAAATACAAATACAAAAATTGATCGTTCAGTTAATCAACTAAGGCTATATTTTTTGCAGGAAACTACAACGTTCAATTTGAGTCTACATGCATTTATATAAAGGTGTAATAATTTTTCATCTTTTCAATAAAAATTCTTATTTATATTATTAATAATATCTTAACATTAAATTTTTACCAATAACATAAATTATCGAGATGACTAAAGATGATATTAAATTTATCTTAAAATTGCGTAGTTATCCAACCCTTGGTCTATAAAATAATTATATGCCTTCTGCTTAAAATGATTTCAAAATTGGGGTGTCGTTCATGATTATTTTGATTTTGCAAAAAGAACAATATATAACATATGATGAAATCATTGTCATATTTGAGTTTGCTCAAGAAAGCCATTCTTTAAATATCAGTTTTGAATGCAAATTTTATTTTATTTTAAAGTTAATTTTTTGAAGAGATAGTTTTGGAAAGTAAATAGCATAGAAAATATTAAAAAATCATATAACTTTAAGACGATTTATTAAACTGATATAGACTATTTCTGAAGTAAAAAGATAGGATGTTTCATCGTTGAGATATTTGTTAAGCAAATTAATTGATTTTATTTGTATTTAAATTGTTTAATCGTTTGACTAAAGTTTTTATAATTATCAACTACTTCTACTTTAACTCATTAAGGATAGGCAAATATGAAATAAATCTTCTTTTGTTGACCTAATTCATAAAAACAATATATTGTAGACCCTTTAAAAAGATAAAAAAATTGAATTTCGTTCTTATATTAAAACAAAGAATTTTTTATGAAATCATTTTTAATTAAAGCCTATATCATATGGCGACAAGTATTGCTAAAAAATATTCATCTTTTTGAATGTTCTTATCATTAAATGTGAAATATGATTTCTCCGCCATAACAATATAATTATGATATTTAAAAGAGACCCATCTACCTTCAAGCCATTAGTGCTGTAATCCTATTAATAAATCGAAAAAATTACCTTTAATATTCTTCGTTTGACTTCAAGCAATGCTTCTCATTATCTTCGTGATCATTTGCCTCTTTGCTCTTGGATATTCTCTCCAACTTGTAGTAATATGTTGTTAAAGCAGAATGGGTATAAAATTAATTATTTAAGTAAATAATTTAGAAACAACAATACCGTACTGCAAAAATTATTCAGACCTTTACCTGGAAGTAATTTATATTAGCAAAAAGCGTTGGTAATTATTTTTTAATGAAGAAATCTCTTTATATAGCTGCTCATCATACTTATTTCTTAATGGCAGAAGTCTGTATTAAAAAACTTTATACAGGCGTAAATTAGATCTCAATTAGGGAGTAATACATTTATAAGACTAGCGTAAGATATATTTGATCAAGAAGTATAAATTATCTAAAAATTAGAGTGATTTTGTTTTAAACAAGACGTAACTATGAGATTAACTTAGGCGTTTGATCCTTATTTAAATAAGAGGTTAAAATTAACTTAAATAAGGTTTTTTCTTATAGATTAAGAAGTATATCTTATATAAATTTAGTGTATCTTATAAAAAAAATTAGGCGTAATCTTATTTTTACATAGCAAGTACCTTAGTCTTGATTTAGTGTATTTAAAAAATTATAGAGCCGTATCAGAAATATAATTAAGCACAGTTATTGTTCGTTAATTTAGAAGTAAAAATATATTCAAATAAGTGTAAATCGCATCTAAAAATAGGCGTAAAAGAGAAATCACTTAGAGTAAATCATCCTTTATGACAGAGGTAAATAATATAATAGGAAGTGTTACTTATATTTTAAACAGCTGTACATCTTCATTTAGGCAGGGTACTCGTTCTTTTATTAAAGGAATTGTTTTTCATTGCTTATTCAGTGTATCTTTATTGTAATTTCAGGCGTACAGCGAAATTAATGAAGGGTAATTCGTTCTTGACTCAGTTGTAAAAGAATATGTGATAGAGAGTATCAATCTTTTCATAAAGATGCACAAATTTACTTATTTAGGGTAAATTTCAAATAAATAAGTTGAAATATTTAGCGTTTGCACACAGTTATTTAGAGTACTAACATTTCTATGGTAAATATTTTATAATTCAGCGTTGGAATTCAAAATATTTTAGAGATGATGTAAGTTTCGATCGACTAAGAAGTATTGAATAGCTTATTTAGAGTAAGTCCTTTTTAATAGAGTCTTTGGATGATTTCCCTATAATCCTAACCTCATTTATTGATGATTTATTTGTTTATTATCATTATTATCTTCTATTTTAGTATTTATAATAGATCATATTAAACTTTAAATAATTTCACTATTTTTTTGCAAGTTTGATATTGTTTCAAAGATATTATTGTAATTGTTGATTCCTTTTATTTTATATTGGAAAAATGGAAAATAACCTATTATTAGTTGAGCAAGATATTAACATTTTATTTAATTCGACTAACTAACAATCATAGTATTTAGGCATTATTTTACTTTAACAGCTTGAGCAAATGTTAGAATAAATTAAAACATATGTTAAGCACTCCTTCTACCATTTAGGCCGCAGTCATTTGCGTCAAATCTCATAATCAGCAAACCATTCGCCTCAATCGCAAAGTAGTCAAAGATAAAGATCAAACATCCTCGATTAATGACCAATCCACATTGAAGAAATAAACTATCTATCAACTTGCTCTTGACAGAATGTTGCAATATACAGGGTTCTAACACATTAGAGTGAATCGCACACGAATGATAGATTGGTTTTTGGAAGTGTTTGCAGTCTATGAGCTCGGATGGTAGTCCTATTGGTTGTGCTTGGAGCTATTAGACTGTCTCATCATAGATCATAACCTAATCACTTTAGACAATCTTCACCGAATGGGAATTACTTGCATTTTCATCAGCTCTAAATTTACATCGAAACAGCCTTTAAAACTGGTCCAAATTCTTGATGACGTTAGTCAAGGATTATTTACCAAATAATAAATCCTGTTTTCGGAGAAGTTGATTCTTGATGCTGTGTTCGGTAAATCTCATATTCAGCATCATACCTTTTACTATTTTTTGATGTAAAAATATTGGACTCATTAATCAAAATTACTAGCACAAATTTTGAAATGGGGAGTGGTTGTATGGAGTAGGATAGATTTGTTGATGCCGTACCTTCAAGTAAAAACTCATCGTCAACTCGTTGATGTTCTAACTATTGCTGCTTTCAAAGGAGACTCTTTGCCTTATTTACAGCAAGTTTAAGAATAAAATCAATACAAATTTGGATCCATGAATATCAAATTATATGGAGATTCGATGCTCTTGTGAAAAAGGTAGGAATTAATTGATAAGACTAATTTATAAATAAAATAATTGCTATTAATAATGATGAGTACCATATTTAAAACTTATCCATTAATTCATCATTAGAATAAATCGAAATTCAGAGCAAGGCATTCTTAGCAAAAGATTAGTTTGCCCGAAAGATTCTCCAACTATGATAACTTGATTATTCTAGTCGTCTCCTCAATTTTGACAGCAATCGGCAATCTTTTGTCTAAAGGATATGGATGTCCTAAAATTAATGGAACTCCTTTTTCAGCTTTTCCGTTTTTCTCATGAATAAAATATAATTTAACATCAGAGGGACCCTGAAAACTACGAAATACAATATAAGCAGTAATAATGTTAACCTTGAATAGAAGTTTTCCCGTTAATTATTTATCTTAACTCTATAAGTTAACTTCCTGATTTTCTTGTGCTTTTAAGATTTTCTTGATGGATATTTTAGCTTGCCCGATCATCCTATCAATAGTTAATTCACTATCCATAACAATGAATTCAATTACATTTTCATCTTCTTCAAAAAATTAAACAAAAAATTGTTAATTCCAAATAGGATGTAAACCTATATTATCTTGAATATTAGTTTTTCTCCAACTTCCTTAGTTCCCATTTTGTAGTTTAAATTTACAGTAGGGATCCATCTTCGAAAATATTTACAAATCTTTCGTGATAACTGCTTCAGAAATAGTTAATGATAACCATTTTTTAAAGGATGGACGAACAATGTTCAGCTAAAGTAAATTTTATCCTTTAGACTAAAATTTGCTGAATTCAATAAAACAATTTCCAATTTCTTTTCCTTTCATATTTAAAAGAGAATCCTTTGCAATAAAATGACTTTCGTTGGCATTGATAATGTTGGTAGAAATTTCTGCATGAAAGAGTTGTTTTCCATTTGAGGTGAAGAGGAAGTACATTGTTTTACTTAATTTAGTAAATAGTTGCTTCATCTAAAAAATCTTCACATACTCATTTTGAAAAACAGAAATGAGCTATTGGCATTAAAATTAAGTACTGCAAAAACCTGAAAGTTATTTATTTTCATTATCTTCAAGTAATATATAAACTTTCTGTGGTGAAAATCCAATGAATTACAAGGGCATCAATTTTTTAAAGGTAAATAATTATTGAAACTTGCTATTAATCTGCTCTTATTATCCAATTTTAAGTTCAATCGTTTATTAACACAGACATTAACTCAGGGAATAAAAAGATAATTTGAGATGAATTTGTTTCCCTATTTCAAAGCATGGATTTAAGTGAATTTTAATATTATTTGTTGCAAAAACTTTTTAAATATCCCCTTTAAATTGAGCTTTATAAACTGACAATAGTTAATCCTTCCAGATTAAACATACTTCCATTACAATAATTTATTTGGAAAAAGAAACTAGCTTGGCTGACATGCATCCTAATTAGAGAATATAAGATGCTATTGATTTATTTACTATTCTTGGTGGATTGTTTTTGGTTATTGCAATAGAATTTGTTTATATTGTTAGAGTTCCACTCTTAATATTCTCTTCATCATAAAGTTGTAAGACTGAAGTCGTTTAATTTTGAGAAGAAGAGCTCGCATTTAAAACAGCAGCCCCAACAAAATCATCAAAAAGCATATCTTTGTCCTTGACTATAAAATTTAGAGAATATCTACTGAGAAGATTTATCATCCACAATACCTTTTGACGACCTTTCCCAAGATCAGTTACAAATTGAGCTTAAGGACATTCTATTTCCAAAAACGGAGTCATCTTTACAAATGTTTCTGTATCTTTTAGATCGTTAGCCTAAACGGAAATTATTTATCGCATTGTATTCGTTTCATCATTTGATAAAAATCTCAGTTTAGTTATGAAGATACCGATTATTTTATCTTCTTCTAGTAGTTAAATTATTCTCTACTATTCATCAAAAAATGGAGGATTCACAATGCCAACTCCTATTACTTTTGATCGATTCAGCAGAAAAAATTTACAGTTTTCCTTTTTTTAAATAGTAAAAATATATGGTTTTTGGTTACCTATTTTGGAAATTTATTTTAATTTGGTGGTATTAACTCTAAGATTTGATTGAAGTTTCAATGAATAGAAGTCTTCCAAATGATTCAAATGCTATTTAAAAGCAATAGAATCAATAATTATTTCCACCAGTTATTGTTTACCATTTGAATTATTGTCAACCTCATCTTTGGAATTGATTTAAGAATTCACAGCTAAGTTTTTTACCTCTCGAAGATTATATTCAATTGCCAATAAACCATTGAGGGTCTATTTGCTGGTGCGAAGAGGTTGTAATATTAAAATAGATTATCCTATCTGTTAAAAGTGGTGATAAAGTTTGAACTCACCAAGAAGTTTGTTACTATTTTGTTCATAAATTGTGACCTGATAGCTTAATGGATTTTATGGTAGGATAATATTATCTTCTTTTAATATCGTTCCTTATTTCCCTGCGCTTATTGTGATTATCTGATCCTTTTATACCTATCCTTTATAACTAATATGAGTTTAAAGAGTTCGAGTAATTGATTTTAAAACATATGATATAGGATTCATTTAAATAATATTAGTTTGGCGTACTTGACTAAGTTTAAGGCTTACTACACCTACAATTATATCCTTTTTCTTTACTTCAAGTTTACATTTTAGCTAATCTTTCAACAGATCAATTGGATCAACATTGTAAAGGGCGCTTCCTTTCATATTCTTAGAAAGAATTCCCTATTAAATAAATTTCATCTAGATTATTGAAGAGGAATTAATAATAAGCACGGAACTCTCACTTGATTTCATATTATTCGTATTAACATTTCTGTGCAGATAGCGCTTTTATGATTGAGCACCAATATGCAGTTAGACAAATAGTTATCGGGAGGGAAGATTTTATCCCATTTACAACTAGATATCCCACAGTCTAAAGATAGCGCAAGATTGGATAGGTAATATTTTTTATTACTTTGATTCTTGTATATTTTCTATCAGAGCTGCTTTAAACAAAGCATGAACAATAAATTAACTCTTATCAACTACCCGATACTGCTGCTTGCTTATTTATAGTTTCAAATCAAATTAAAACTATAGCCATTTACATGTTGTATTATCTTTATTTGTTCTAATTATTTCTCCTGTAAAGGAAATTATTTCAGATTTCATCTTCTAAGAAGTGAATGCCAGCGTTATATTTTCAAGGAGGAAACAGTTATTTTTAAGAATAGGTTCACAAGTGAATTGCTTCAAGGCATTTGCAGATTTAATAATGCAAAAAACATGAGAATCCTTTTATTGTTATATCTCGTTTTTAATATTGACAAAAAGATAGGAAAAATCTATTGTCATAACAGAAGAATCATAATCCTAAAGTTAATAGTAGAGCGTTCCCTCTTTAGAAGCAACCATTTGAAGATTATCATTAGGAAGATTTATAGTTGTTGTTCTTTTTTCATTTTATGTTTCAGCAATTTCTATTTTTGGAGTGGCTTTTGAGTCGAAAAGAATGTGTTGAATGGGACTTTTTAGAACTACATAATCGCTGATTGTCAGAGATTATTTAGATTGAGCAATTATATAACTGCCACTATTTAGATGAAACGTGAGGTTGAAATTGCTTTGTGTCTTGAAAATATCCGGCTCCCAATGTATATATTTTAGCCTTTTGAATGACATCTTTTCTATAACGGCTAATTTCTCAGAAAATTATTATATTTCTGATAAATGAATATTATTTAACTCCATTCTTAGAACTCCAAAATTGCAAATATGGCTTTTTATTATTGATTGGAGAGGAAATAAATTGATATTTTATTCAGCAAAAGGAAGCTCATTCTCCTTATAATAATAAGTTAAAGCTTTATTATAAAATATTACCCTAGGTGAAGTATTGTCAGTATCTTGATTATTGAGAATAATAGAATCTCCCAAATCACTACAAAGAGTAATATTAGACGGGCAAAAGCTCAATTCACTTAAAATTCCATACTTACTCATTTTTTGCATTTCCACGAATATTTAGCAGGATCCAATTATTATTTTATCTTTATCAATTAAATCGGCATTATAATTGCTGCATTTTTATACTAACAGATTAATGGCTATAGTTCCAATTGTTTCGATGATGGTCTCAAAGAAATTCTTTTTCTATCTTTGCAATTAAAATTTAATCGTTTGCGGACTAACAATCCAAATAGCACACTATAAGTTATTTAATTTTTTATCATTGAAATTAAATTCGTAACTCCGAATAATTTTATGATCATCTGATATTAGATTTATCCAACCCCTTTCTTCTGACCATTATTTAGTTTCATTTAAAAGTAGGCGATGCAATATCATACGATATACCATTTTTTATCTTCCTATTTTTGAGGTTTATTCCTTTTTTATTGGAATCAATTGCTTTCTTTTAATAAACTCCCCTTTTAAACGAAGAGAACCGCATATTTTATCATCTTTTAGAAGTGAGCCCTGCAGGATTTCCTGATTATTCGCATTTTAATTTTATCTTTAGGAAATAATAACTTCGCCTAAATAATCATCCCTTCCTATAAGATCATAGTCATGCAATTTGGCTCTTAGGATTTATTGATTGCTCATAGTTACGTAGATATTGATATTAACATCCCAAATTGGATGGCCTCCGACATTATATAATGGACTTGTTTTTAAAATCTATCTATTGTTTGATGAAAGAGAAATGTATGGATCAATTTGACCGATCCAATCAGCCTATTCTTATATGTCAGCTTCTATTTTTTATATTTTTAAGTGAAACAGCTCCGTTGGTATCCAGATCCCTGTAAAATGAAGGCAGTCTTGTCCCTATTTATCTAGAGCAATGGCTTTCGTCCCCAAGCGGAGTAGATAGTTATTAATAATGAAAGATCCTGAATATATACTTTTAAACCCTAGAATACCCTCTTAAATTATTTAGTAATCAACATTAACTTCGATTTCTCTCGCTTCAGAATATTTAAAGCCAATTAAAAACTTCTATTTCCAAACCGGGTGACATCCTTTTATAGATGCGCTCTGTTTTTGATTAATTTTGCAACTATAATGTGAATTTGAAGACTTAGAGTTTAAATTGGCCTCAGACAACTCTATTTCAATAAATGTCTCATCATCATTTATTGTTTGTGGAATTTATCGAGCGCTTACTTTTTTTAATTCAACTATCGATTATTAATTTTTCAGTAGATTATCATGGATACAATATCCAAGTTTAAATTTGACGAAGCCAATTCTTTTGAAGTGTCTATTAAATACTCTATAATGATTAACTAATAGTTCCTTACTCTCAATTGTAAACTATTTAGAGAACTTCTTTTTCCCAAAAACTTTCTATTATGAAACAATATCTCGAGCCTCACAGTCCTGATAATTTGCAAATAGTTGTATTTATTTAGGGAGTCTTTAAAAAAGAGAATTTTCATATTTTAGCTGTACTGGCTCTCCTTATAATGGTATTAGATATATTTGATATATCTTTGAGGGAGCTTTAATAGATTCATTGAGTTTCAATAGACCTTATTGAGTGACGATTGGCTAAATAACAGATTATTTAATCTATCTAGTGGTTAACTCGCGATTGATTGTTAATTTATTAATTTCCTCATCAAGCTTAAAGACCAAAGGAAACTTAATATTAGCATTTAAGATAATATTATTATAGCTGACAGTTTGAATTGGAGGAGGAGCACGCACAGAGAAATATTTGGCTTTTCCTGATTGAATAAGTTATTCGCTGATTCTTTCTGGTTCTTGGTCCTAACAAATTAAAAGATGAACTTCTCCCTGAATTATTACTTTCCAGTTGTCCTACATTTATACCACAACCTCCCTATTACCTTCCTCCTCGATAAATTGTCCAGTTGCTATTGATGATTTTTTATATTCCTTAGGAAGAGACACCTCAACACAATCTTCACTATTCTGTAGTATAAGTACTCGAGTTTATTTATAAATGACTTTCTGAGGAAGTAAAAATTACAAAATCAGAGGCTGATTGAAGGGAAAAATAATATTTACTTGTTATTTTAAAACAGTCTTATTTGGAGGTATTTATAGAATCACTGCTGTGATTTTAAAATCATAGATATTACCTTTCGGATATGAAAGAGAAAATCGCACTCTTCCTTGAAATTATTTCTATTTTCTCACATTTACTATACTTTATTGCTGACTTGCAACTGAAAATTTACCATCTCCTACAGCATTATCTCGTAATCCTTTAGATTTATGCATTAACTGCACTTTAATAAAAGGAAAATCATAATCTCTGAGAAGAAATAATTGATTCCAAACTGGTTCTAAACTTTCCTTTAAAATTGAATCAACAGTATTTTAGTCATTAATTTTAATTTTAACATAAAACTGTTGAGAATGCCTATTTCTTTGAGGTCTAATAGTCCCGTCAATTAGTGTTACCATAATAACAGGATGCAGAGTCAAAATACATAAATCTTAGGAGAGGGTTTGAGTACTCTTGCTATTTTCAGTATGTTTTGTTGGTATATTTAACGTGGTAGCGTTTATAAATTGTGGATCTTAAAAATATCCATAAATATTTTTCTTAACGATTGGAGCCGCTTTCTTTTTTTGAGAAAATATTGCTTCTGTGAGCACTAGTGGTATTTGATTAAAAGATTATATGGCTAACTCTTCATTTTTAACTTTTTCCTTGACCGACTAAATTTTTGATCCCTTTGCTAACATTTAAAATGATTTCAATATTTCATCTACTTTTGCATAAGCCTCAGGCTCTAATTAAATCGGATTTTGCATCATTTTTTTTAGATGAGCCACAAATTCAGCTCCTTTAAAATGAAGTGTTTTTTAATATCTTTAAATTTTATTTTCTAGCTTTTTCTAATTAACATTTAATTTTAGAATTTGCGCTTATAATTCTTAAATTTTTTTGATGTAAGCAGCTTCATTCAAGATATTTTTATTTTTAATTGATTAACTATGTTAATTTGTTTGTTTTTTCCAGTTGTAAATTAATTTCTAAGCCAGGGAGGTGTTTTTCTCTGTTTGTGTCTTTAAAGGAAACATCCAATCCAGAAACCTTTTCAGTACATTTGCTATCACTTCACGATAAAAAATTAATTTGGCTTGTGGCTATTTGTTTTGATTATTTTCAATGATAAAAAATACTTTCAGTATTTTTTTAATTGTTCCTTTGTAAATGGGAAAAGTATTGTCTATGTATTGTCGGAATATCTCTTTTGAGTTTACTTTTGCTCTTTGTTATTATTCTACTCTTTTTTCTTTGCTTTCTTTTACTTTAATATTTCTAACTTCTTTCAATCTATTAACTTAATTTTTCAATTCTATTTTTTCCTATTCTGACTGCTTATTGATGGTTTTTGTTTCTCTTTATAATTTTCTGATTGATGATATTTAAATGAGTAGTTTGGTATTCATTTCTTTTATCGTATTCATCTCCTACTGCAGGAGTTTAACTAAGGTATGCTAATCTTAAAGCTTTCTAAATCTTATCAATATTACTCTTGCAGGAATTTGCTGTATTTATATTCATCCATTTAAATTAATTATGAGATTTAAATTTATACTTATAAAATAACGAGACAAGTGATATCAAAAAATATGGCATTTATTTAATTGATTATCATTAATTTTAAGGTATCTCCCATTAAATATTTTAAATTAATAACAAACGATCATCATAAGCAAATTATAATATTAAAAGCGAATATTTTCTGATTTATCTTCATTTTTCTTCGAACTTTATTATATTTTAAACTATCAACAAACAATAATCTTTTAAATTTGCTTGAACGTGTAAATATGCTCTGACATAATAACTATTAAAATAATTTAATTGCAAAAATGACATTAAAGAGGAACCAGAATAATTACAAAAAATAGTATGAGACCTTACCTTAGTGAATAATAATTTCTTGGTGATGAAGATCTAGAAAAGCTGATAAAAGTAAAGCATATACCCTTTCAATAGAAAATCAAATTTTAAATGCAGAAGTATAATTTTTTCATATGTTTTTTTTGATAAGGCGAAATTTACGAAATAATAAATAACCAACATTAATTTATTGTTTATTCATTTATGTTCCTTAATCAATAAAAACCATATATTAGATATATCGAATCAACCATATAGTAAAGCTAAAAGATTCTTATTTTATGTCTTGAATTATCTAAAAGATATAGAAGTTTTTATATGAAAATAATGGTTGGTAATAATTAGAAATAATGATTATGGTGTAATTAAAGAATCAAAGATAAATCAAAATACATTTGACTTAGCCATAATTATCAATCCTTGTTACTTGATTCACCAGTGGTTTTTGATATCAATGATTATTTGATGTTAATTTTTTGACCCGATGTTAATTGTTTTTAATAGATACCCCTTATTTTATCCATTTTAATTTGGGAATTTTTAATAGGAGATGAATTTAGATCTGGTCTTTTGCAGTTTTCCATTAATTTTTGGGCCATATAATTTTCATTAATATCATAGATACTGGATTATCTAATTTTCTCTTCTTTTACTATAGGTGTTTAGTCGAAGCACTGAATGACTTTATGCTACTTGTCTTTTCCTGTACAATTAATTTTAAAGTATAAAATAATTCTAATGATTGTGATTGCAAAAGAAACTGCAAATAATCCAATAAAAGCATAAATTACTAAAATTTCATTGTCTTAACTTGCTAACTATGAGATAATATCCCTTAAAAACATCCAAATAGCAAATAGTAGAACTATCAAATGATTAACAAAAATACCAAAGTTATGCAAGATTCCTTCGTAAGGGCGAACTTTCAGTTACCAACATATCATGAGAAAAGCTGAAACCGCAATTCCATGTTTTAGATATACAGTAATTTAGTAAATCCAAAGAGATATTAAAAGTATTTGAATCAATGAATAGGCGCAGTAAACCGGAATATATCTTTAGTTGCAGTTGGGCATCGAGTAGTTCACATAGCACTAGTAATGTATTTTTATAAAAAATCCTTTAAACTCTTGGAAAAACACAATACTAACAGTAATATGAGAAAAAATAGTCAAGCCAGTGACAAAGATAGAAACATCTGCTGAAGCACTGACGCTCATGCTTATTAGAAATATTATCCACATAAAACCTATGACATAGGGAAAGAGCAAATGCTGATAGAAAAAATGAGCAACTTTGACTAACTTTAGTGAATTAATTTAAGAAGCCTCTTGATACAATTTTACAAATAATAATATAAGGAGAAAAAATAGAAAGAATGCAGATAGCCAATAGAGAGAGAAATCAGCGTTTTAATTTCGAAATGTTAGAGTTGAAGAACTTACTTCAATATTAAGAGATTTATTAATAAAAAATAACGGATTCGCTAAAGTATACGTGAGCTGATTGAATATACTGACTGGAAACGTATAGTTGTTTGTCTCTAAACTCAAGAGAAATATCATTTAGAATGCATGAAGCAACTAAACCCCAATCATTTTATTCGCCCAAGAACCGATAGAAAAGAGAAAGAGAGTAAAGAGAGAACAAGCGAGAAGAATATCTTTTAATAAGTTGATTGTGCCAAGGGATTTATAAATTAGCAATTTTATACCAATTGATTTCATTACAAATGAGAGGGAAATATTGTCATGAACAATAATTGAGGGGTCAAAAGAAAAATTAAAATACCCCTCTTTCCCCTAGAGATCCTCAGTGTAGTCAACTTCCAGGACTATTGTTCCATCGGAGTATGTCCAACCTAAAATTGTGAAATTAGAATTACAACTGAAAGAAAAGAAGGCATTTATCTTCATTTTGCTGAGATTCGGTATTACTGGCTTCATGTTAAAAGTAAAGATTCCAATATTTGAGGATGAATCCCTATTTGCAGATACAAGAGTAATGTTTAAATAATTACCCAAATAAATGCACTGAGAAGGAGTTGTAATTGTACCATCAACACATTTATAGAATTATTATGCTAGACAATTAGAGGAGCATCCGTCTCCATCAACAACATTTCCATCGTCACACTGTTCAGTGATTACTCGTCCATCTCCACATATTACTTGGCAGACTTGGGTGCTTAGAAGCTGATATCCAATATTACAGAAACATAAACCTCCTTTAAGATTAAATAAGCCCATAGAATTGCATGCTATACATATTACAGTTCCATTTTTTGCCAGTTGGGTCGCTATACATCCGATGTTGTCAATGCAATGCGATGTGATGAGGACTCCTATTGAACATTGGCAAATACCATTTGAGTCGAGATAATATTGTGATTAATCACAGGTAACACAAACAGAAGTATGATTTGAGTAAAAGGGGTTTATTTGCACAACTTAAATACATCCTCTCATTGCTGAACATCCATTACCAACAGGTAACCCCAACCAGCAAGCATCGCAAATATTGGAGCTAGTGCATGACTTGCAATTAATCATAGATGAACTGCAGAGAAGACAGTTTGCTGAATTGTAAAGATCGACATAATAGCTGGTCATACAATATGTGCAAGTAACATTGCTGGTACATTTAGAACAGTGACTTATCATTGCACTACATGAATGACAATTAAAAGAAGAGGCAGAATCAATATTGTAAGTCCCTAAAGGGCATAATGAAATACAAGAAATCGTCCAACTTGCATTAAGGACACTACTATTATAACAGTTAGTAATATTGGTACCATTGTACTAAAAAATGACTGCTTTTTGCCCTGAAGCTTACAATTAAAAATAGAATATTCCAACCATGCAAAAGTATTCGATATTATTCCCAAAGGCTTTTTTAGTAATATTAAAATTTATTGGAAAAGGATGATCATAGAGAAAATAGGAGTGCTTTTCAAAGCTTAGGGTTTGATCAAACCCGTCGACATTAATAATGATAATAAAAACTGTGGCGTTATTGATGATATTTGTAAAGTTGGAGAGAGATTAGAATTTAATTGTGAAATTATTCATATTTGTTGTTGTGTTACCCACCGTCACTTTAAGATACTGTTAATTTGGAGAAATTCTATAACCTACAAAATGAAAAGACCTCAAATAAGGATGAACAAGTAGATTATTATTAGAACTAAAAATAAATTGAGATGAAACAACTTCGAATGTTTCAGTACTTGCGCTTCTTGTTGTTGTTTTATTGAATTTAGTAAAAGTAAACTCTTAATTATACTACATTTACATTCAGTAATGAGCTAGATTAATCCATTACATTTATCAGTTAAAATTACCAAATTGAATCTCATCCATATCACAGCACCTATCAAAGGATTAAAATTAATGGTTCCACTTGTTGACGTCACATTCAATAATTATATGTCGTAGCTCAAACCAGTCGAGTTTATATCCATTTGAAAGCCTGATAAACCGAGAGAAGAACTTACTATATTATTTCCAAGGGTCGAAATCCAAGTGAAAGGAAACGTGTACCCTCCTGATTGAGGGCTTTTACCAGTTGAATTAACCAAAAAAAGTTCTGCTTTTTCTTTGTAATGTAATTATTACGAGTATAAAAGCAGCCTAATTGCTGATTTATCATAATAACCCTCCAAAATAAGGTCATTACCATCAGTGTAATTTTCATCATAAAATAATAAATATAAATGATCAGAAATCTTATATGAATACAATAAGATATTTAATTTTTTAGCTTGATTGAGGCCATTACGAACATTATTTGCCCCTAACCTATAAGAAATATATCTTAAAGTTAACGAAGTTTAGCAAAAGAAACTTTAGAGCTCCTCAAATAGGATTTATTATAATATTGAAATATCAAAAATAAATTTAGGCATAAAAAGCACTAACAAATTATATTTATAAAATTAAAAATATGAAATGATATTACATTTCTTATCTGCGAAGAAAATACCTCAAAATTGATTTCGTTGAAAGTATTTTCCATTTTTTGATTATAAATGAAAAACCCAATATTTGTTAAAAGAGGAATGTTTCCTTTTTTCAAAAAAACAGCTTTATTAATAATTCCTCATTCCTTTTATAATTCTAAATTATTTTTTGAATTGAAAAATCTGATATTTTCGTAAATTATAAAAAACAACTATCCTAATAAAATGCAGAATTGTAGGAAATAAGCAATAATGAATATCAGTTATATTTTGTTCCAGGACAATTAATTTTATGATCATTAATGTTATCATTAGTCAACTAACTACAGAAGGAACTCTTTTTTTATTCTGTTCCTTTTTTAACTAAAATCAATAAGTTGAGAAAAGAGATTAACCAGCCTGGAGATTGAATTTTAATTGGAATAGCGAACTGTATTCTTGATCTAACGTGTTGTATTATTCATCTTAAAATGAAGGTTAAATAATTCAATTTTTAATAAAAATGTTTAGCGAATATTGGTGTATAATTTAATTTTGATTTTTAGCATTATTATATTGATCTTTATTTTATAATTTTACAAAAATAACTTTGTGTTTGGTATTCTTCCTATTTAATTTTTAGTTGTCAGGAAGTATTATTTAAATTTTGCATATTCCTTCTTCCTAATTATCCGTCAAAGCATAATTATATATGAGATAAATGAT
>Ga0302186_10001878_pt1 | contig 16724 bp, 17 predicted proteins | sample II_Bog_E1_2_FD_198782 | JGI IMG/M metagenome (GOLD analysis project Ga0302186, IMG submission 198782) | Peat permafrost microbial communities from Stordalen Mire near Abisko, Sweden - II_Bog_E1_1 | ecosystem: Environmental > Terrestrial > Soil > Wetlands > Peat | place: Sweden: Abisko... | reverse complement strand
CAACCCCATATTTTTATCAGCAAATATCATATTGAGTATGAAATATCATTGCCCATTATTGATGGTTTAACCAATACAAGCAAAATTGACAACACATCAATTCATTTTCACTATTCGATATTATCAAAGAAAATTGTAAAATGTATACTGACAAAATCGATTACAAATCATCGTTTGCTTATGGAAATATATTAATAACAAAATTGACAATATATTTTTTGTATATTTTTCGATGATGTCAAATCTTTGGTATCTATAATTAACAATGATAGCTAATATCATAGTTGAGAATCAAATACAATGATACTAAATATGGGTAAAGCTTATTTATATATATATTTCATCACCACTAAATTGAGCTATAAATATTGATTTCTTGGATGAAATACAATCTGTTCATTTGACAGTTAATTATTTAAATTATAATATGTCGCGAGTACCTGTCAGGGATTCAAAAGGACAAAAGATTCCAGGTAGAATGTTTGGTGAGCAGTATCCACTTTCCACTAGAATCATAAATGATGGTGGATATCCTGATCCTTCTCCAAAAAACTCTAGCAGATAATTTCAATCAGGAATCTTTACAAGTAAGATCGGTAAGAAAATCGATTTTAACCACAAAAAAAATGAGGAACTTGATCTTTAGATCACAGAGGTAGAAATTATTCCTCGTGGATCAATGTTTAAAAATCGCACGAGCACTAAAAACTTTGGAACCGCTCGGGAAAGCAGGTAATAGTATTATCTAAATAATATGGAACCCAATATGTATCAATCCAACAACCTGAGAGAATAGATGGCGCAAATGAATGCGCAAGTTTACGACAAGATCATAGAGGAAGTTCGTCAAATGATGGGAGAGCAAAAACATAAGAATTAATAAAGTTTAGAAAGTATTGTGAACGGAACTCGCAAACTTTTTAAAAAGACTGACGAATCTTTGAGCTATTTGAAAGGATAAAATTATAGTCTTAAAGATGAGATTGGAAAACTTACTAAAACTTTTGATTCCTTCAGCAAAGAGACAGAATAAAAAATGGAAAATCTAGTACTTTAAATGGGTTCTATGGGTGGCGTTAAAAAATCAAAGGCTATTGGAGAATATGGTATGGATTTAAAAAGTTCGTTCCAAGGTATGAACTCAAGTCTCAGTGTTAATTTTGGAAATTAAACTCAAAATTCAAAACTGGTCAACGAAGTACTCTTTCAACTCGATACGATGAAGAAAGAAATCACTGATCTGCAACATTAGATAGGAGGAATAAACTCAAAAATGGGAGGTAAATACATCGAATCTCAAACAGCCATCAGTGAAAAGTCCGAAACAACAATCCCTTCTGTCAGTTTGAAAGAGGAGGAAATCATTAAGCTGGTTAAAGAAAATATAGCCAGGTAAAAAAAAGGGTGGAAGTTATAATAAAAATTTGAAAACATTGATGTAAAGATGAGATAATTTTAGCAAATTCTATTTAACCAATAAAACAACATCAAAGGCATCAATGATGAATTCGCCAATGCTATCAACCTACAGCTTTACCCCAAGATGAAGAAGATTGAGGCTGGAATAAGCGAATTATTCTCTAGAACAGAACCTCTTTAAATAGAAAAACAGATTAAACTTAAACTCACCAATGAGCTCAATGACAGGCTTAAAGACGTCAAAACCATCAGAATTCGGAACTGCAGTCAGCCTTAATCGTAAAAGCTTTCAGTTCTTTATGGGACAAATGAAGATAAGATCAGCTACAAATAGACTTATCTACTTGACTAGGAGAGCTACTTGTTGGATAGTTAGGGCAACTATCTTGTGTAGTAAATAAATGGTCAGCGCAGACGCATCAAATTATAAAGCGACCAGCTCTATCTACTGCAGCTCAGGGGAATTTAGGTTTCCCCTTGCTCTTGAGTCATTTTTAATCAATATTGATTATCATACCTATCACCATATCTAATAATTAAATGCTAGCCAAAATAGCACCTCGCTTTGTCATCAGCAGGGTAATACAGACCGCTTACTACGCCGACTACATGAATGTGGAACTCGCCAAGACAGTTATTGGAGAATCAGGCATGACCTACTACTTGTAAAATCCCAAAAAGTTTTTTGTTGCTATCTCTTAATTCAGGAATGCAATTTCTACGGATGGATCTCATCGCTTCCTCCTCCCACTGAATTCGCTGATCAATACGAAGCTTAAAAATATCAAGAGTCTGTCAAGAAACTGGCAGTCTACAACGACATGAAGGCCATCTACGATAAACTGAATGAGTTCACTTTGGAGGTCAGGGAGTACTACAGACTAATTGAATTCGAAAATTCCAGTCATAACTTTTTCTCGAGACCAGTGGAGACAGATCCAGTAAATAGAGCTCTATATAGGTTTTGGTAGAAGATATCAGAGATGCTTTGCACAGATATCATAGTTTCTTGGCTAAACTGCAACCATTCCCTCTTTGGAAAACAAAAGCTATAGAGGAAATCGGTAAGTGGTTCCTGATGATCCACAACAATTTGGGCGAAAGTGAAACCAAACGTCTACTTTTCTCTGAAATGGTAATTTTCGCATAATGCAGAACCTTCAGGAATATTTCGTCTGAATCATAGTGTATAAGCACATAAATATTCATCTTATCATTAGCATTCACAGCCTTATCTCCATAAACTTGCTTTTTTTGAAATTTTATTTAGATTTCTCAGTTGGCAGCGAATCCAATATCACTAAAAAGTCTGCCTCGGTAAAGTTGTTGCTGCCTATATATATTTAACGCAGAGAGTTCGTACCCTGCAGGTATAGACTTATCTTGCGGACCGTCATCGATGACAGAAGATTAGCCTAAACATCAAGCACCTTCAAATTTGTATTAAAGGTAAGGTCCTTGAAGAATTTAGCACCTGCTTTATCCTAAATAGCGTTCAGCTTCAAGCTTAAAAACTACAGAGTTGAGTTCAATTTCAAAGCTTGCGCCAAATATCGAGACCCATCAAATCCAATGGCGTTGTTACTGAGATTGAGATGAGTGAGTATTTGATTTTTAATCAGATACTTGGAAAGCCTTCTTGCCCCCTCGTCCCCTATTTTGTTATAGGAAAGATTGAGTTCAATGAGGGATGTATTGAGGTTTAGACCGGGACAAATAAACTTGAATAGTTCGTCATCTATTAAATTTCCAGTCAGATTTAAAACCAGCTGCATAAATGACTTGTTACTAAATTTTGAGCAGATTTCATCATTTCTGCGATATCTCTCGCTTCTGTAAATTTCATGCCAATTATTTTTTTCTTATAATCTAAGTTCTTGCCCTCGGAGCATCTGATTTTGAGGTGAATTAAGTTGTACAGATACTTGCAGATCTCCTCAATGTTCAGATCGGGTGCGTTTATTTTTATTTCGACAGTGAAGATCCATGGGCTCAAAACTTTGACTGCTTCTATAATTTTGAGTCTATCCTGATTGTAAGACTGACAGTTTTCAAGCATGCGTTCGATATATATTTCTAAAAATGCAATTTTAAAGCTGAACCCATGATCCTCCAGTTTCATGGAATTGATCAATTTCTTATTTTTCAGGCAGCAGGCCTTCCAGTATTTCTATTGAGTTATGTGCGGAGCAGCGATAAGAACACTTTCATCGTTTTATCCGCATGATTCAATTGATCTTTAAATAATCTGCATAGGAAGAAAACAACTGTTTCCTTGACACGCTCACTCAGGCCTGTGAGTTAAGGGTAGCGGTGATAGTTTTTTGCCACAACCTACAGTGCCAGAGACTGTAGAGTGGGAAATTCTTTCTTTTAAATCATATCAATAGTTATATAATAATGATAGTCAATTTTAGAATGACCAGAAATGATATTATCATCTCTTCAAAGTAAAATGAAACATATCATTTATGTCCTCGCAGACTTCTGGATGTTAAATGGATTTTGTATACTGTCTCAGGGTACATGCACTCGAAGAATTTTTCTTCTCCTCTCAGCTGCATTAAAGTTTGATTAAACTGCAGAATAATTCCGTATTTCGTGGAGAATAATTCTTATTCGTGCATGGAGATGAGAGTGCCAGTTGTCGAGCCGCAGTCAATAACATATACGTTATTATTTTCAAAGTAAAAGGAGCAGTGGATAGGGCTCACCCCGAACGTGTCCAGCGACAAATCAGCATTCTCAAACTCATCTCCAATCGAAAAGCGACTACTCACATTAATCTTTGCAAATATTTTAATTTCCAACTCTTCTTCGTCCAGAGAATCTGTAGCCAAAATCAAATGCTTTTCTTCCAACTAATCTTCTTCAAACGATTCGTCTTAATCCTCATCGAATGCCAGCAGATCATAAGGCTTCTTTTGATGAATAAAATGTAAGGGCCAAGAAGTTTTGCACAGTTAACACTCCAAACTATGATATCTACATAGATCTAAAATTACATAAAAAAGCTCACATTTTCTCTAACCTATTTTTCGACTTTGCTGTTCATCCAACTCCTCAAGCAACTCAAATGCAAAAATTTGACTGACCCAGAGCATTTGCAGAGACTGATTAAGGGATCTTAAATATTTTAAGTATTTCCGAAACAGTATCGGCAATGCTATTTGGTTATAACATCTTTATTTTAGGGAGTTGAAGAAGTGTTTGTAATTTTTGAATACACCTCAAATTATGTCAGCCCAATTTTTATCTTATCGCCCATTTCAAGCAGGTGAGACTATTTATCCGTCAAAACCCGCCATACTTATCCAGTTTGCTTCGAACTCATTGTTTAACTCATGGCTATTTAACGAGTTGAATCGCACAGGTAAAAAGAAAATTTGGATTGTGAATTGTGCTGACCTGTTTTGAATTAACAGCTTCCCTTCTCATCGATTTCAAGATGACTATATTTGGCAAGTATATAGCTCTTACCTTATTTTTTTATAAGGTTTGCAATGCTATCCGTGTAAAGCTCCTTATTCTAATAATCAGGTTCGAGTTTGGAGACTGAGAGAAGGAGAGACCGAGGGCTGCAGCAAAACATTGCGTGAATTATATATATAGTATGATAATCAATATAAACAAGTATACCCTACCCCATAGCTTTATCAAATCTATCCAAACATCAATGTCCACTGCCTCGCGCCAATCCTCGCCTATCAAATGAATAGTTTTCGAAGATGTTTCCCATCAGCATGACGTATTGTTCAAGAGTTAAATCACTTGCCCCTCCTGTTGCTAAATGGAAAATTGATTTTATGGTCTTCTAGCTGGGGGAGACCGCCACGAAGGAAGAGGTCGCTTCTGTTATGATATCCACAAATAATTGCTCATTAATTGGTGTTTTTCCAATATCGCTGAGTCGCTGACTTACAAAATACTCGCAGTAGTAGAATGGTACGATAAACTGAAGAAACTAATCGTAGTTTACTTGAGTTTTGTCTTTGAAAATCAATTTGGAGATATGATCTTTTTAGTATTAGTCAGCTTGCATAATTTGAGATAGGAAAAGCCCCACCTCTGCAGCTTACAAGTACAGGTTTTTATTGACATCAACTTGCATTGCGCTTATCTTTTGCTGAGAGTATACCAATCGAGCAAATCTTTCAGCTGCCCCGTTGTCAATTAAAAATTATGGTGGAGGAGATGGTTTAACTGGTTCTGGAACTTTTTGATCTGAGCCTGAAGAGCTTAATGAGCCAAAATATTCTTTTAGGAAAGCGAAGTAATCCTCATAAGTAATCCAGCCATCTTTATCAAGATCAATCTCATGAAACAAGGTTTAGTAAATTTAATTGGATCCATATACTCCAATAGTATTTAAGGAAAACTCCATTGTATGACCGAATTATTGCTGATTCATAATCCTTTTGGCGCCTTGAGAATAGAGTTTCTGACGATGAAGCCTTTGAATGGCCATTTCTCCAAAGTGCTGTTCGACACTAAAATCGATCTATGTGCTATTATCCTTACAAATTCTTTAAAAGTGACTCTGCGGTCATTGTCATGGTCGTAGCGAAACACATTCTGAACAACATAATAGAGTTAGTTGGGGTCTTCATTCAAGATATTCACAAGGGCATCCTTGATTTATTCTTATTAGAAGATTTGATCATGGTTGGCATCAAATTGAGTTAAAATCTGGTCCATACGCCCTCTGACAAATTGGGAAAATCCATAATCGGAAAATGAGAACTTCAGAGCTCGGCGCGATTTAATTTGGTTGAGTGCTTTTGCTTCGGTCATTAGTTAATTGATTATAATGATGTAAGATATCAACTGACATTGATAATTAGAAATCAATAATAATTGACTCGTATAATTGTTTGATTGATCTTTGTCATTGATTTTGAATCCAATTTTGATAAATGAGTTCAAACTGCCTTAATGTTACCTTTTATCCCTATTGAGGGTTGTTTAAGTGAGTAAAATATAAAATCATAATTTTCCAATTCATTGGAGAATAAATTAAAGGCTAAATCTAAAAACTAATTAATATAATATCACTTGGTCAGTATATCAATATTTACTTAGATATTTACTATAGTCTTAAAGAAAATTCTTGAATTATTAGGATGAATCTTCAAGAGTCTTTTCAAAAGCTAAGTAATCGTAGACTTCATCGTCTGCCAACTAACTATGAGGTTCCTTCAAAGGAGAGATTTCATTGGTTTAAAGAGGAGAGGAAAAGACTCCAATGGGATTTGGAATAGCACTGATCATAGAGGGAATTATATTCACTATTCCTTTCATTCCCTTCATCAAGAAGCCATCTTGATAATCTCTATGTAAATCTGGGATGATTTCCCCTAGATTCTATATATCTCCTCCTGCCTAGAGAACTATACACTTTTGGCACTTACTTTCAATGGTAGGTTAATTATCTCCCTCTGCCATTGGTCGGGCGGGAAGACAACTCTCGTGGTAAGAATGATTGCATGTATAAACTTTAGACAACTGTCCCAGTTAGTATGGGAGATGACACGATTCACAACAAATATTAGGAATTACTCCTTTAATTTTATGCTGATAAATTTCTTCAAAGTGATTGACTTGGTCATCGACGATCATACTATTGGCCAGCATATAAATATACGTATTTTTGGAGTAGGTCATCAAAGTGCTACGAAAAGAATTGAGAACAAGTTTCTTACTGAAGATATAGGCGTGATCGCCAATGAAGTTGGAAATCATACTGATCGGTAGGTTCGTACTTACGTTTACGAGGCATAATTACAATATCTAATTGAGTTGCATCAAGAAAGGATGAGTACTTTTCTTCTAGTAAACATCTTGTATTTCGTCACATACCACCAGAGTGGAATAGTTCCTAACCTTCGATTTACTTTCAAGAGGAGATATCACGCAAGTCAGTAATTCCTTCCATTGTTACTCAATGTTTAGGATCTGCGTGATGGTGAGCATGCGCTCAAAGATTCTGCGCATAAACCGCCCATGGCAGTGCTTGACAGCCATGAGTTTCTTATAATTTTCTTAAAAATATTGTTTATATACTTTCTAGAAATGTTCGTAGGCGGGAAGGTAGTTTTGTCTGGTCTGCTCAAGCAAGCCTAGGCAACTCTAAAACTTAAAAGGAGCGATAATGGTAATCAGAGCCTATATGTTGTCAAGGTAGTCCAACATGTAGCACACAAACTCGTAATAGACTCTTTTCTCGTTTTTATAGCGGCAAAGGCACAAGATGTAGAATTCCATAATAGACTTATCAAGTCTTCTTCTCTTAAAAGTTTAGGAGCTCTCCCGTTCGATCTCTGACAACTAAAGGACAGAGCCCTCTGACTCGCTTTCACTGATATTGGACATTCTGGAATGGCCGTCCTTGCTCTTTTTATTTTTCTTCTTATTTTTATGTGGCCCTGCTTCCTCCTTTCTTAGTTTTTTCAATAGTTTTCGGATGACTAAATACCGATACTATGTATCCTTAATAGTGATTAATCTTTCATTTACTATTTATAATGAAAATTTTTCAAGCATGTAGACCAATGTATTCTAAGAGTGAATTTTGAGCAGGTCTTCTATATTGCTGGCGATCTTGTGACCTGAAAGGTGAGACAAAATGTATTTAGATAGTTAATCGTTTAATTCTGCCTGGGGATTTATTAGAATGCCGGTTTTCTATAGCAAATTCACTGATTGATCTGCAATAGAACTGATCAGGTGATAAAAATAGTTCAGTTGCTTGCTTTTTTGAACAAAAATTTCCACAGACTCAGGGTTTAGTTTGAGTAAGTATGCCTTCACAAAATACAGATACTCCGAGAGATGACTATCTATCTACTAAGGAGTACTATGCGTTACGATAAGTTCTATCTCCTGACCATCGAGACTGATGGAAGGGCTTATTTTTACAAATAGCTCAGCTATTTATTTTTCTTTATTTTTCTCTGTGATTAATTCCTTCAAAATGTTATGTGTGTATTCCTTGGACTAATTCTCTTCGTTGAGACTGAGTATTAGTTCTTCTAAGAAAATGAAATAATCTTTGTGGTAAGACTCTTCGATGTTAGTAGTGAAAAAATTAAAAGTCTATTTGCAAGTCAGCCAAGTTGCGAATATCTTCTTCATTGATGTTGGCTCCTCCTCGATAACTTTGCCATTTATATACTTACCCGCTAACAATTAGTCGATATAGTCTTTTAATATGGTATAATAAATTTGAGGAGCTTGTTGTAATTGTTGTGTTTGAGCGGTCCTCAACTCACCCAGAAGTTTATTTAGTGGCGAAATAAAGTCTCCATGAGTGGAGCAGACATAAGCCAATGCTCGATACAGCTTATTTTCGCTACACACTTCGATAGCCACCTCATAAAAAAGTGACGATACATCCAGCCCCATCACAAAGCTATCCACCAACGACTTTTTGCCACGCCTAAGAAAATAGTCAGCAATTTAGCGGAACAACTCTTTAGAATAGAGTGTGGTCAGTTGTCCATTGAGAATAAATGGCTCCAAACAGTCCAGAAATTTATAGTGATACTCGTCAGTATAGTGTCTCAGTTTGATTATATCTCGGTAAATCTTCTCGAAAAGGAAGTTTGCACAATTGATGTCTAGCATGTACTCGATGAGACAGTCATAAACTTCCTCAACTTCAGCTTCCACTAACTTAATGGAATTGCGCTGGTCTAAATTACGAACTCTGTCCTCGTTTAATTTTTCAATCCTCTTCTGATTTTCGGTGAGAAACAAGCGACCTATTTCGCAGAAAACTTTCTTAGTTTTCTATGTGATGTACACATACTCCAAAAAGATATTGAGGCGGTTGTGATAGAGCTCAAGGCATAACTTAAGGGCTTTGAGATATTAGTGATTAGTGTTAATCATTTCACTAATTGTTTAATTCCAACGATGAATCCTGCACCGATAGATCGAATTCTTGCAAATAAAAAAGAGTTCTTTCTCCTTGGGGTTAAAGCTGCAGCTGATTATAGTATTGTTAAAAGATTTAATGTACTTGTTACTCTTGTCTCGCAGGAAACGCTGATATATCACCTCTTCTGGCAGTTACTGCTCATTTATGAGTTGGTGGCTCCACTCCTTCGACAGTTGCAGTCTGTAACTACGGAAAGCATATTTGCTGTCTAAACTTACCAGTACCCCATCACTAATAAACTACAGGTTAAAAATTGGAGTCTATTGTTAGAATCGATAAACCAGTTGAACTGTCTCCTGTCGAGAACCTTACTCGAATTTATATACAAATATACTCTTAGACCAACTGATGCAAAGAACATCAGTAAAATTTATCTGATCTTTGCTAGCTTGACTTGTTACAGAAAAGATTGCGCATCGACCCATCTCTATGTTGGGTAACTTAGAAAAATATAGATCTTAAGGTCGATTTATACGGATAATAGGTATGACTTGAGGCTTGTAGGCAAGCACAAGAACGCTATCGAGGGTGCAAAGGGCTATCACTTGCACGTTTGATTGTAGCGTATGCACTTTGATGTCGTAGTACACAGTATCAGTCTTTTCTAACAATCTCTGGCTTTTGAGATTAACCCAAATGTATTTTTAAATGGTATATAACTCTATGTTGCCCTCCATATCGATGAGGATAAACTCATTCTATGAGCAAAAGAACAGCTTCAGAATCTTGCTACGAGTTACCAGCTCCTTCTTTAATTATGAATAATAGTAAAGATCCCAAACTGTCAGCATGCCATTTTCTTGCCCAGCAACCAAATACTTATTATCTCTCGATATACTGATTGATGTCACTTGGCCATATTTTTTATGCTCTGTCGAGCCTAGTAGCTTATACCCTTTTACTCCCACCTAAAACAGCGCTGTGTTCCCTAGAGAAGTCCCTACTGCTAAAAATTTTGAACCTGTGGCCGAGATGACTGTGGGTATTCCTACTCCCTTTTTTTATGGATTTTAAAAGAGTTCAGTCACATTTTTAAGAACAACAAAACTCATGTTTTTAATTTACTTAACGGCGGGCAACTATAAATCTTTGAGCCTGCGTTCTCGATTGATGATTTTAAGAGGTGGTTCTTCTACTTTAAGCACTTACTCAACGATAATTTTTGCTGCTTAGTTTGCCACCGCTTAATTGCCTAGGTTGGCTTATAGAGATCTCAATGATCTTTTCGATTTGAGGTGATTATCTGAATGGGGTGTTTCTTGATGGGCTTCTCCCTCGTCATTATCGAACATATCGTCATCGAACATGCCTTCCTCATCCAGATCCATCAAATCTTCCTCTTCAATGTTTTCAATTGCTATTTAATCAGGCTACAACAGGACGTCTTCCAGCGTGAACGAAACCTCCGCTGACAGTGACGAGTAATCGTCTTCTTCCAAAAGAATCTGGTCAAGTGTGGCCATTTAATAGATCTTATATTTTAAATTTAATTCATCAGGATCTGGATGATTCACTACTACTGCTAGATCTGCTCTAATGGCGCTTTCTGCGATTGTCTAAGTCCAGGAATGCTTACCTTTCCGAGGACTGGAACTAGAGCTGCTACTACTGCTACTGCTCTACCTTCTCTTCCTATCTCGGCTTCTCCTTCTTTCATGATGCTTATCATGTTTCGATCTCTATCGTTCTTTATCTGTTCGTTTGGGTCTTTCCTGTTGGTATGCTGTATGATGATTGATTTACCTGGTTTTTACTTGCAGTCACGGGCTATGTGACCAGTCTGTTTGCATCGGTAGCAGGTCACAGCGCTATTTTTAGCTTAATGTACCTATTCTTGCCAGAGGGAGCCCCACTTTTAAAATTGTTCTGTAGTTCCACTCTGATTTTGGAGTCCCCGAAGTAAGAGTCGTCCAGACTGATTCAACAACTATTTACTCATCGATAGCTCTCGCAGCGTCCTCAGCGTTTTTGAACAATACAAAAGCAAACAATCGCTTTTGTCTGTCATTTCGCTTGACTGAGATGGATAACACCTGTCCAAATTTTGAGAATATTTAGTGAAGATCGCTTTAGGTTTTGCGATTAGAAGCCTAGTTGGACTTATGGCTACTGTGATGTCGAGATTGCTGACAAACAGCTTACGAGGATCAGTTGTAACAACCTCGGGCACTTCGATGACTTCATTGACTTCAGGGACGATTGGAGCTTCCTGTATTGCTGAATCTGACATAAACTATTATAAAATCTTGAAAAGTGAAAAAAGCCAAAATAAAAATACATAATTGTCAAAAATAAACTGTAAAGCGTTTAACATATTGCTGGCTAAATTATCTTGCTTTCAGCAACCATATGATTCTTGGCTAGATAGTTTTATTGAAAATACGAATACCTGAATAAAAATGTTTTATTTAAATCATAATTTTTGAAGAATATGTGCCATTATGATTATTTTTATTATATTTAGTGATAAGGATTTGGTTTAATAAATATATTGCAATTGCATGATTCTAAATAAAGGTAGATTTGATTATCCCTTATGGAAAATATTGATTCAAAACTTGTTTGAAGTCATGAATTGCATAGCAATTGCATATTTATTTGTAACCATTTGATTTCCTAATAATTTATCATCAGGGACTCAACATCATAAAAAGTTCTTCAAAGGATACGAAAATATTACAGAGTTCGTTTCCTAATAGGCAAATGCAAAAAAAATGCCAATAGGCATTCGTATGCATCGAAACAAAGTCGGCAGCGGCAATAGCGTTACAATAAAAAAATCAAATAGCTGCATATAATAAATTTATTACAGTCCTCAAATCTCATTAAGCATGGCTGAAAATTATCGTAGCATCGTCTCCAGCGAGACGATTCCTGGATGCCCCATGGCAGCTTATGATTAGACTAAGCTAATGATGGTCCATGTCTATTAAAATGTCCCCCTTGATACATCCAATTTTCAGCGATAAGTCACCTCCTACTTAAATCGTAAGGAATCTCTATCCAAAAATGTGGCAACAGTCTTCAAGATTAAGGATGAGCATATTTCCTACGACATGGGAGTCGCTTCGTTGAAAGTGTCCATCGTGACGGATTATGTTCCTTGGAGATTCTAACTTTATGATTAACAAATTACTTATGAGGAGGCTCTCTTCATTTTGAATGGCTCACTGCGCGGCTTTAGGGAACTCCTCCATCGAACAAGAACTCCTTTTATTATCAAAGACTATATGATTGGAGTGGATGGTTCTGGAGAAGTAAAAGTTTGGTGGAATCATGCCTTTTATAACAGTACTTTTGGTTTCCCTCTGAATGGAGATATTAAGCTTGAAGATATGTTGAAATCTCTGATCTCCCTAATAGTGAATAAAATGACATCTGATTAAGGTGATAAATTGGAAAAGGTGTTAATGTAAGGACAAATATCTTACTCTGGCTTATTAGAAAGAATCAAATAAATTTCTAAAGGATTGAATCTCCAAATATTTGGCCTTAAACTTGTAAAGAAATGCAAGGAGTACCCTCTAGTCATGCAATAACAAACTGATCTTATTTCATCTAGAGCTGGAAGCATAATTAATGATCAATTGAGGCTATCTAAATTAAGCTGCTCGCCTTCAAGATTAATTTTATCTCCTCCTCCTGCAAAAAAGAAGCTTGAGTTTGAAAAGGATAAAAATAAACTTATTACCAAAAGAATTTTCCAAAATGGAAATACTCCCAGAGAAGACTAAAAACTGCAAATGATCAAACAAGATATTGAACAACTCCGAGAAGTCACCCAAGAAAGGACTGAAGCAAGCCCTGATTAAAAATTGAGACCTTCTAAAAGCATTGGTTCAATCTATTCCTTTAAAAAAGGATTATACGGGAATATCACCATTCCCGAAGTGTAAAATATTATTTATTTAGACATAAGATTATCAAAGAGTCCTAAGTTATTGGGCCCAAAGAGGAGGTCACTATTAGCAGATTTGTTGATCCTGCACCTAAAAACAATCCTGAAATGTGCGGAGTTTGTAGTCAACTTAGCCTACTCCGAAAAGTTCAGTCATTTGGATAAACTGGACAAAATGAGGCTTCTTCTCCTCTTCTTATGCTCAAACTGAACAGTCTGGGAAGCGATAAACCTGAAATTACAACACCCCGCAGTTTATATGAATTCAGTCCCTAAAGATTAATGAGCCCCAAAGCCAAATTTGGTGAAAGTCAAGTCAAGCAGCCTTCAGATAAGTTGTATTTTAGTTCTGTTATGGAGCTATGAAATATACAATGATCTAAGATTATGATAATTAAAATATTCATTCCTATAAATAACATCGTCAGCAGCAAAGCACAAACAATAGAAACAATCATTCATAAATCATAAGGAATGCGCTATTCTTCACGAGTCAATAGCAAGAAGATAAAGCTGAACTGAATTATATTAAAACCCCATTATCATATATACAGAAGAAAAGAGAATTAACCATAAGAATGTTGTTTATTGATTTGTAAATGCAATAATGAACTGATAGCCAATACAATTACAAGTCTTAAATTAAAATTTTGCTCAATATTTTGTAACTTAAAATCATTAAGATCACTGAATTAATCCCAAATCGACAAATTTTAAGTCAAATAAGAAGCTTCACAACAAATATAAATAAGATAGAACTTAACGAATTGGCCTAAGAAGGCAAAATCGACAGATCAGTCAAATGTATCATACCCACATGATTTAATTTTTCTGAATAGTAAAGCATGAGTGCGAAAATCAATTAAATGGTTTAAAAAGCAAATCATAATTTACAATATTACATAAGAAAGAGACGTTTGATTTGTTTTGAAAATAGTGTACTCTCCTCAAGTAATTAAAATATTGCCAAATGATTTAATTAATTGATATTTGTGAGCGTAAAACTAAAACAAAAATCATGAACTCAAAATCGATTTATCTTTAAATATTTGAACTAAAATGAAGGGGCTTATTCAACCTCTTATGGCTCTATTCTACTTTTTAGATTGCCTTTTTTTAGATTGCTTTATAGTTTTATTGAAGTCTAAGAATGACTTCCCACTTCCCTTTTCTTTGCAATGCTAGAAATATCAGATTCATATGTTGAATTATCATCAACATCCAAATAAGTTTGCTCTAAACTATGAAGATTTTTGCCTCGAGATAATTGTTGTCCTAAACCACTTGGCTTGTGATGATGAGATTTATTTTTCACTGACTATTAATCTGCTCCAGAGTCTAATGAACAAGTAGAGATTTCACTGAAATGTTTACTAAACCGACTTATTGGCTGATCTGCACAGTCAAGAGAGAATTGGTTAAGTTTTTCTGTGAGATCGTGCACCTGCTGGCAGAGTGTGAAGATAAATCTTTCCCGCTCATCCTTGAGGGTGTTTGCAATAATATGAGAGAGATATTAAAAGCGATGTCCTATGAGTTCAGGAGAGGAGAAGGGTGTGAGTGTTTTTTCTAGTTGTTGTAGTAATTTAATGAAAGTAGTTGATAAGGAATCGAGTCTATGTAGATATAAATATACCTTTGTTGGTAGAGAGTCTTCAGAATTTCCATGTTTTTAAATACGATTACGATTAAAATAAATTATATGAATTATTGTCAATAATAAATGTGATAAAATCCTACTAATAAAATCCTACTAAAATAAGAATATTATCAATTGGGCGTGGCCTTCTTAATAAAAATAGTGTCAATCAAAACCAAACTCAATTGTATTAAATCAATACGGGAATTACATTTATCTTTTTAATCCTACTTGGCTTTAAAACGAGAATAAAAATCATAGTTCAAAAATATAACCTTTATTTTCATAATTTTCAACAAAGGAGATATTTTGGATATGAAATCAAAAAATAATATACACTTATAGAATATCATTTTATTCTTAAATTTTAATAACTAAGAATTGCGCCTAATTCTTTTTGAAATTATCAATCTACATTAACAAAACCAGGATGATGATACTCAAAATAATTATTCATACTGATTTGAATTCTATAAATATGATATTCAATATATGAGCTGAGGAAATCAATAATTAAGGTTCCACCACTGTCTACGCTTCAGTTTGTATTGATCTAAAGCCCGAACTGATTCATTGTCTAACTTAAGCAGAGTGCCTATTATTTAAAGAAGAGTCAGGGATTGATCACTATCTCCATTGGCTTCTGCTTTAATGTACCGAACAATTACATTTTTCAAGTATTATCTTTGAATTTCCTCTTTATCATCCTTTTAATTGAATGAAGGAACTGACACTTATTTCTCAGGTAAATACTTGTTTTCAGGGATAATATGATTGTTCAAAATCATGTTTTCCAGCTCTTCAACAGTGCACTATCTAACTAGTTCATATTTTTCATTAAGCTAGCTTTGTATTTTGTTTAATCTGCTGACTTACTATGATAAATCTTTAGTGAGTTACTGCTCTTGTTCCAATTTTGCATTAGATTCTTTGAGGTCTCGTTTAAGCTAATCGCGTTTTGCCAGAAGCGATTCTACCTGCTGCCTTAAGGATAAAAATTAATTTCGTTAGATATGCATTTTTTATTCTTGCTTCTCCTTTTCTGGACTCAATTCTTATTTAATTTCATTTTTGCGAATATTGTTCAGATGATGCTCTAATTTTAGTTTTTCCTTGCTCAACTTTGACAGTTATTAACCTTTAGTCTCAATTACTTGTTTTAATTATAGAATTTATTCACTCTGCCTTTTGTTTACTTTTTTCAGACTTTAAATATCCCTTACTTTGATCCTCACGATTTATCTTTAGCTTTGATTCATAGTCGCTGTTAATCCTCTCCTTTTCATCCCGACTTATTTTTATCTTTGATTCATAGTCACTGATAATCCTCTCCTTTTCATCACGACTAAGTTTCTATAATTAACTGCGCACATCTCTAATTTTTGATTACAGTGTGCCTTATAATTCATTAATACGTTACCTTAATAAATTTAGTTTTTGTTCAATGAGTTTTTCTAGTTCCGCCAATTCATATTGGCCAATGACTTGTTCTTGAAAAGTTGACTTTGACGGTTCTTGATTGATTTAATTATTCAAAAACTTTTGAAAAAAAGAAACAAATACCGTGTGATCTTTCTTCAGTAGACGGTGTTCCTTGAAAAGTTCAACATACTTGGTTTCCAGTTTCGAATTTTTATTTAGCAAAATTTTGTTCTCTTTGAGAGTTTCTTTGACAAGAGCTTGGAGCTGATCTTTTTCTTGAGTATTCGCATCTGTATTATTGACGGGTGGAGTTTTTTATTCCTCACTCATATATTTATGAATTAAATTGTAATGATATAAATGATTAATTAAGTAATAAACTATATATTTGCTAACAAAATCTG
>Ga0302186_10001877_pt1 | contig 16742 bp, 18 predicted proteins | sample II_Bog_E1_2_FD_198782 | JGI IMG/M metagenome (GOLD analysis project Ga0302186, IMG submission 198782) | Peat permafrost microbial communities from Stordalen Mire near Abisko, Sweden - II_Bog_E1_1 | ecosystem: Environmental > Terrestrial > Soil > Wetlands > Peat | place: Sweden: Abisko... | reverse complement strand
TATTTTAAGTTTTTGTTTTGTTTTAATGATAAAAGTATTTTTTTTTTAGTTTTGGAAAAATTAAAAAATTGTCCTGAATTAGGGAATTTATAAGTTCAAAAAAATAAGGAGGTAAACTTAATTAGTGCCAAAATTTTGATAAATCACTTTTAATAAAAAATTCATTTTAAAAATTTGCACTATTAATATAGAAAATTTCTAAAATTAACTGAATAAATTAACGAATCTATATGAGCGAAGAAATATCCGGTCTTCACGAAACATTCGTGCAAAAACATTCTGTGAAAAGCAGTGAAGCAGAAACCACTGCTAGTTTTTTAAGGGAAAATCCCCATCCAGAAGCCAGATTGTCTAAAGATGTTGAAATCCCGATTTCCAAAGAATCAAATGCTGATAATAAACATTTCATGTTTGATGGGCTTTCTAACATGAATATTTACGGGTATGCTATCGGCCATTTCCTAAATGATTTAACATCAGCTGGATGGTTTAATTATTTGACAATTTACTTAAAAAGCATCAATCCAATCGATCCAAAAAGAGCAGGGTTTTATGCAGGGTAATTTTTTTAAATGAATTTTAAAGTTTTTATGGGCAAATTTTTTAGATTGGTTTTCTTGTCAGGACAAATTTCTGATGGTGTTTCAACTCCTTTGTTCGGATATTTATCTGATAAAACTAATACCAGACTAGGAAAAAGAATTCCTTGGTATTTAATTCAAATAAGGTTTTCTTTAATGATTAGTTAATTTAGGTTTATTTTCGGTCTTTTTTTGGTGTGTATTTCCTATATTTTTATCTTTCAGACCTGTCTTTTTTGCCAATGGTTCGGTTCTGATGGTGAGGGAATGAAAGTTTTCTATTATGTTTTGTTTCCATCCTTGTTTAATATTGGGTGGGCATCCATGCAAATCGCCCACATGTCCTTAGTTCCAAGTTTATCTTCTTCTCGAATGAGAAGAGATAAAATGAATGGAATGAGAAATACATTTAAGTATGTTGCTAATTTCACAGTTCTTTTAATTGCTTTGATCTTATTTATTGCAATTGAGTAAATATCATAAAAAGTTGCATTTGTTGATTTTTTCTCAATTAGCACTCCAGTCACACAATTTCAATGTCTTTCATATATAAGTGTTGGTTTAGGACTTGCAGCAAGTGTGTTTTTTTTAAGTCAAATTGATGAGGTGAAATTAACAAAAGGTAAATCTAAAAATAATTTTTTTTGAAGACTTTTTTTTTTAAGCCTGCATAACTCACACCAGAAAAATCAAAGAATATTTGAAAAATATGCACAATCCACATTATAAAAGTCCTGAACATGATGAAAAGCCCTTCCACGAAGAGAAGTTTGAAGGTCATAGTCATGATTTGCTTGATCTTGATCTCAAATCGTCAGATGAACCAAATGAAAACGAAAATCATGATGAATTCCATGATCATCATTCAACACATTCAAGCCATTTATCGGAAAGAATTGTACATTGGATTCATTGGTTCAACCAAGTGATGTTTTATCAGTATGGATTAGTTTATATGAGTATACGGTTAGTTGGAAATGCCACCAGTGTAAATAAAATAAGTTTATTTTTATATATCCTTTTTTTTGTTTTGAAAGTCTCTATTCAACTTTTATCTCGTTTATGTGATCACTATAACTGATGCAGATTTAAGCAAATCAACTCCCAAAGAGCTTGCCATAGTGTCGTTGATTTTATATAGTTTCTCAGTTATTGGCTCCATCTTGCTGGATCCATTATATAATAGGATTGGCAGGTAAAAAATACGTTTTTGTTAATTTTGATATTCTTTCCTAGAAAAAAAACTTATTCTTTGGGCGCTTTGTGCATTCTTGCAACTTCTTTTGCTATGATTGTAATTTGTAATTTCAAAATTAAAAATTGAAAATTAATTTACAAAGTTCATTGATAAATCAATCAATTGGATGATTTATCCAGTTGCGATTGTGAATGGCTTTGGACAATCCTTGACCATGAATACTGCAATAGCACTTATCGTGAGGCCCTATTTTATAAATTTTTAATCTATTTTTACAGTCTGAAGTCATTGGATTGAAAGGTTCTAGCGGAGCTTTTGTATTTGGAGTCTATGGTTTTTGCGATAAAGTCGTAAATGGGATTGTTTTGTTCTTAGTTTTCGTACTTTAATTAACCATTTTTTATATTTTATAATGAAATTAATTAGAATTCGACGTATTTCGAGAACAACGATCCAACTTTTATCAGATGGACGATTGTTGTGATTCCAGCTTTTGCTTGTATCTTTGCTTGGGTTTTTATCATCGCAGGAAAAGCCAAGGATTATAAAGTTGGGGATGATCAAGGGCTTGAAGACGAATTTGCGCAATAATTAATTTTATATAGAAAAATTATGTTTTTGAATAATTATAATTATCTTCAATTTGATGTTAAAAAAATATTTTAATTGAAAAAAAATTTAATTTTTGGAAAATTTGGATCATCTTCGATTTTCAGATTTTTTTTTTTTTTATAAAATTTGAAATTATACAAAATTACAAAAAAAAATTATTTATTTTTTAAATCAAAACACAGAAAAATAATTTCAGAAAATTTTCGAAGCCGTCGGGGGATCTTCAAGAGCTTCCTCCTTCTTAACATTATAACATCCTTTATTTTTGGGCTAATATGCATGATTTTAGATCCGTCTCTTTGTGAAAGAAGTTCAATGGCTTTTTTCGTGGTCCTAATCTTTATGATGCTTGATTTTTTGACTCTTTTATTTTCTTTATTGTTGATATTAACTTTGTCTTGTTGTCTTTCATTTTTAAGAAGAATAAAATATAAACCGACAATTTTGGGTTGTTTGCCTTTAATCTATAAATTGGGTCTTTATATATTATATATTGCATTGTTTCCTTTTTGCATCATGATTTTTGTAAAAGAGAACGATGAAAATATTGAAGAAATAACTTATTTGTTCTTAATTTATCAAATGATCATAGCAGGAGTCTTTCTTCTCAATGGATGTTATGAAATAGTGAAAAATGAAACAACAAGTGACTATTTATTGGAAATAGAATCTCAAAAAAGTCTTTATCAAATTGATGATAATGAAATAGAACTTTTACACAGAGAAATTGAAAAATCTCGCGAACCCTTCAAAGGCTCTTTGTAATATTTTAAAAAAACAATGGGAAAAAAAAAAATTCCAAAAAAAAATTTACAATTTATTTGAATTATTAGCAATTTTTGACAAGAAAACAATATTTTTTGTATTCAGCCGAAATTAAAAAAAAGAAAAATATTTGAAGGAGTCAAACCTTTCTCTAATTTTTTTTTCAAAAAACTATATATTTTTATAAGAAACTCTTAGATCTTTCGATTTCATTGCAATAAAATTTAAAAATATTTCTGATCTTAATAGGAACATCTAATAATTTATTTTTATTGTTTTTCAAACAACTCTTCCTACCAACCCAATGAAGTTTATCAAACTAGGTATTTTCCTATTAGGAATTTGCTACCTTTCAAGTGTTTTTGCTGTGAAGCACCACCAAAACAACCCTGCCCATCTGATCACTCCAAAAATTAAAACCGCTACAGTTGAATCATCACCAACAGATCCCACAATAAAAAAAAAGCCTGTTTATGATGAAATCCCAACCTACATTTCCAATCAAGTCAAATCAAAAGCCGAGTCGGCAAATCAGCCAAATGTTGTTGCTGAGAAGCCAGAAATACAACAAGCAATCCAGCCAAATTTCAAAGAAACATCAGAAAAGAAGAATGTCCTACAGACCAACTTCCTGGAGAAGCACGAAAAGATAAAAAGTTTCCTAGAGTTTCTGGTGAAGAAGGATCACATTTCTGACTATGAAAATGGTATTTTCTCTAAAGTCAGACATTATTTAGAAATGATGGAATCAAAGGATTCTGAATTCATGAAAAATGCAGAGATCCAAAAAGATGTTCAGCTCATCAAGGGCTTGAGCTCAACAATTGATGAAAAGTTGAAGAGCCAATCTCAAAATGAAAGCCAAGATCATAAGTCTGAGTACACCATAAGTTCAAATGTTCAAAAAGCAAAAGAAGGTGAAGGTGAAGGAAAAGAAAACAACCAGAAAATTGGTTTAAAAAAGACTAAAGGTCAAAATAAAAATGAAAAGAATGTTGTTGAAAAGCAGAGACAAGATTCGAAAAAAATCAAAGAAGAAGGAACTAAAAATAAATTTGAAAATGATGATGAAAACAAAGATGATAATAAATTTGAAAATGATGATGAAAACAAAGAAGAGAATAAATCTGAAAATGAAGATGAAAACAAAGAAGAGAATAAATTCGAAAATGAAGATGAAAACAAAGAAGAAAACAATGATGAAAACAAATTTGAAAATGCTGATGAAAATAAGGATGAAAACAAAGTTGAAAATGATGATGAAAACAAAAATGAAGATGAAAACAAAGTTGAAAATGATGACGAAAATAAGGATGAAACCAAAGTTGAAAATGATGATGAAAACAAAAACGAGGATGAAAACAAATTTGAAAATGATAACGAATCAAAAGATGAAAACCAAAAAAATTCTGATGAAAATAATCTTGAAAATGATGATGAAAATAAAGATGAAAACAAATTGGAAAATGACGATGAGAACAAAGATGAAAACAAATTGGAAAATGACGATGAGAACAAAGTTGAAAATGATGAGGAGAACAAAGATGTTGAGAACAAAGATCAAGAAAATAATGATGCTGAAAACAATGGTGAGAACAAAGACGGTGAAAACAAGTACGATGAAAACAAAGATGGTGAGAATAAAGACAGCGAGAACAACAAGTTTCTTGAAAATCAAGATGGTGAAAACAAGGATGGGGAGAACAAAGATGAAGAAAACATGGCTGGCGAAACCAAAGATGGAGAGAACAAAGAGGGTGACAATAACGAAGGTGAGGTCAAGGATGGAGAAAACAAAGATGGAGAGAGCAATGATGGAGAAAGCAATGATGGGGAGAACAAAGACGGTGAGAACAAAGACGTCGAGAACAAAGACAGTGAGAACAAAGATGGAGAAAACAAGGACAGCGAAAATAAGGATGGGGAGAACAAAGATGGTGATAACAAAGATGCAGAAACCAAAGATGGGGAAGACAAAAAAGGGGGTGGTGAAAGTGGGAGTGGTGAAAACAAAGATGGCGAAAACAAAGACAAGGACGGTGAAAACAAAGATGTTGAGAATAAGGATGTTGAGAAAAAAGATTTTTATGATAGTTGGGATAATGCAAAAAATGTAAAAATCAAAGATGCTGAAAGCAAAGATGGGGAAAACAAGGATGGTGAAAATAAGGATGGTGAAAACAAAGATGGCGAAAACAAAGATGGTGAGAACAAAGACGGTGAAAACAAGGACGGTGAGAACAAAGAGGTTGAGAATAACGAAGACAAAGATGTCGAAAACAAGGAAGGTGAGAACAAAGATGGAGAAAACAAGGATGGTGAGAACAAAGACAGTGAAAACAAAGACAATGAAAAAAACGAGAGTGAAAATAAAGACGGTGAAAACAAAGATGGCGAAAACAGAGAAGGAGAAAACAAGGATGGTGAGAATTCGGACCGAGAGAACAAAGTTTTTTATGATATTTGGGACGAGGTAAAAAATGGTGAGAACAAAGAAGAAAACAATGATGGAGAGAGCAAAGATGGAGATCACAGCGATAGCGAGAACAAGGAGGGTGAAAACATGGACGGCGAAAGTAAAGATGGTGAGAATAAGGATGGCGAGAGCAAATATGAGAGCAAGGAAGAAGTCTTCGATAAATTTCAAGATTATTTTGATGTTTATGATGCTAACTCTGAAAATCAAGATAAAATTGATACTCAATCCAGTGATTCTTATGACATAGCCAATAATTTTGAAAGCTTTAATCCAAATCCTCCATTTGATCCTCCAGAATTTAACTTCAAAGAAGTTTCATCTTTAACTCCTCAGATAGTAGCCCCTCAAAATCGCAATCTCAGAAAAAATCTTAAATACCTCCAGGAATTTATTAAAGCATAAATATTATCAGAAACGAACCCAAAAATATATAATTTTATTTTTCTTTATCTCATTCTAATAAAATGAACAATGAAAACATTAACGTATGATTCCCCAAAAAATTTATAAAAATGACCTCATTAATAGAAAAATGGCCAAATTAGTATTCCTACCTCTTTTTATCATAACCAAAATTTCGATGAAGCTTTTGAAATGAATGATTTTTTTGAACAAGAAGGTTAAAAGCTCCTTTTCTTTTATTTATTTACTATTTTTCTTCTAGAATTCGAAAGTTATGAACATAATGAAGAGCATGTTCTGAACGGTAAAATGAATGAAAATCACGAAGAAAATAAAGAAAACTTAATAATTTCGCCATCAAATGGTATTTCTCTAGATCGATTTCTAAATATTTAACAAATGTCTAGAAATTAAACAAAATCATGAAATTAAAGCAACAAATGAAGACGAGGAATACATAGACTTTCAAGAAGATGACGATAAAATTCTTGATGAGGAGGCATTTAAGACAGAGAACGAACAAAATATCCTAAATTTAGTCGCTTCCCAAACGGTCGAAGAAGCAAAGGATCTAATTATTAATGGTGAAGTTTCAGAATGTTTGGCAGAACTTCCAAATATTATTGAAAATTATAAAAAAGAAAAGGTCATTAAAGAACATGTCAAGAATTTGTTTTATGATGAAGCCATTGAATTAGCTGAAAGTAATGTTTTTCTTAACAAAAAAAAAAAATATACAAAAAAAGATTCGCTTGACACGTTTGCTGGAGAGGAAAATAATGAGAATATTGAAATACTAGAAAAAAAAGTGCATATTCATAGTTTTATTGGAAAAAAACTCGTTTTTGATGAAGAGTATGAAAACGAAGGTCTATTTCTAACATATGTTTTGAATTATTTATTGTTTTGATTTAGGATATGAATTCTAGAGAGTTTAATTAGTTCCTATTTTTGAGATTTTCATAATCAAGGCATTAAATTTGTCAGTCTTTTTCCAGTTTTTCTTTAATAATTAATAGTGCTCTCTAAATTTGCAAATAAAAAAAGAAATAATTATATGAGGGAACTTGAACTTGAACACCTTATTAGAGTCATGAAACTTTGATATTTTTTTGTATTTCTATATTATTCCATTCATCTACAAATAATATTTAAAAAACCAAATTTTTTTTTTGCAATTTTTGATTTTTCTCTTAAATTTTATAACTTTCTGTTAAAAAATAAACGAAAATATGTCTGTTAATCAATGATAAAGGTTTTCAAGGACGCTGGAAAGCTTCTTAAAAAATTAGACATTTTTGGCTATCCAATTTCTCTCTCTTCAGACCGTAGGACAGTTCACAACACAAAGATAGGCGGTTTTACCTCTTGTCTTATTTTAAGTTTTTTTCTGACTGTGGGGATAATTTCCTTCTATGAATTATTTTCTCTCCAATTAATGGAGTCAAGCAGCTCCACTGTGAACTTAGGAGCTCAACTTGGTTCATTATCTTTAACAACCGATATTTTTATGGTGGCTATCACAACCAATGTCAATCAAGTCAACAATTGGACTAATCCATTTCTAAATGTTAGTTTATCCCAAAACACAAAAGCGAGAGTTAATGACACCACTGTTGTATATTCAAACAAAATAAATTTAACATTATGCACTCCAGAACATTTTCGAGGCCTTGAAGACCAGTTTCAAAGTTTGGGATTGAATTCTGCTTTATGTCCTGAGTTAGGCTCTAATTTAACCATTGAAGGGGGTTTTGTTGAAAATATTTTCACTTACTTAAAGCTCGAATTTTACCCTTGTTCGGACCCCACCATATGTCAAACCGCACAAGCTTTCAGTGACCTAATTGATAATAACTCGAGATTTGCAGTGGATTTCTATATAATAAACAATGATGTGGAGATGCAGAATTTGCAAAACCCCATTTCGAGTCAAATTTATTCAGATATGCATTTTCTTATTAGTCCGTTAGAGCCCTCTTACACAACAGCAGACATTTTTCTGAGCGAATTGAAAATCCAAACAGATTATAGCTATTTTCCATCATTGACCAACAATCAAAATTTGATATCGACTTATACTTATAAAAAAGAGATCCAGGAACAAACTATCTTTACTTATGATCAGGGCGCCTATGCAGATTTTTATTTCAGAAAGAGCCAAATTTCTTATCAGAATCAAAGAGATATTGGTAAATTTCTGGAAATATTATCGTATCTTGGAGGAATATGGAGCACTTGCTATATTGTGGTTTTAATATTGCTTCGAATTTATGGGAGAAAGGATTTCATCAACAAACTTGCCAACAAATTATATGATTATCCATCTGAAAAAAAGAAAAAAATTCTCGTTTCTCAAAAAAGTACTGACAAAGAACAAACAAATGGTTTAGAAAGCAAAGAAAAAATTATCAACAAAATTGAAGATCATCTGAGTTATGATAGAAAATTGAAAATTGGTTTTGTCACCATGATAAAATATATTTTTTCTCCATTGTTTATCTGCTTCAAAAAAAATGACAAGTTGATATTAATGAGGAAATCAGAAGAAAACATTAAGAAAGATTTGGACATTTACACAATCTTGAGGAAAATCAATGAACTTGATGCAATGAGAAAAGTTCTATTCACTGAAGACCAACAATTGCTACTGAAATTTTGTCCTAAAAGATCTGTTGATTTAAATAAAAAAATGATGCAGAGCGTTGAGGTTCCGAAAATCAGAAAAAGAAGCAAAATAAACTTTTTAGAAAGGGAAATTCAATTTGATAATTTGGGGATCTATCAAAAATTGATAAGCGCTTGGAATAATTTGAAAGCCTCTCATGAACAATCGGGAATCAATAATCGGATAATCAAATTGTTTGACGAAGAATTGAGGACCATCTTTTCAATGAATAATATGGAGGAACAAAATAGTAGACTATCTTTGCCAGCGCATATAGGAAGCACTTTAGAAAATTTTGAAGAAATTGAAGAAAAAAGCCGAAATCATGAAATTGAATTGGAAAATTATAATACCAATGTCAGGATTCTGACAAAATAATAAATAAAATATAAAATTTTAAAATTTTGCTGAGAATTTTTGCTTTGGGATAAGCCCAAGAGCCTTAATATTTTATTCAAAAAAAAATTAAGTCATTTAACTTCATTTTTTTTTTATTCACCTGAAAATTTTATTTTTTTTTATTATTTTATTTATTTTTTCAATTTATTATTTTCAATTTTTTTTTTGAAAAAAAAAGTATTTTTCCTTATTATACTATATTAAATTAAAGAAATAAAGTCAAAATTTCTTCCATAACTTGCTTTCTTTTAAATATTCCTCCAGCTTTCCTGATTTTGTTGTTCATAATCCAAGCAATAAAGACCAATCTTCTCCTTTTTTCCTTGATAAACTTTTTAAAATTTAAAAAGAAATTGTAGACATCAATGCAAAATGTAGTCAAATATTTGAATTTGATAGAAATTTTTTCATCCAACTTTCCAAACCTGATCTGTAGAATTTTTAAATTCACCAATTGATCTGCGAGAGGCAACAAAAGTCGAAGCTCACTATCACCAAAAGCCAGCTCATTTGGAAAATATTCATAAGGTGACTCAACTAATTCCAAGCTTAAAAGATTTTTGAAGTTTTTTTCTCTATAAATTGCTTCTAAAATACATAAAATCAATTTTCTGGAATTAACTTGGATTCTTAAAAATGTCAAACTGCCCAATAAAGATATACTATCTTTCAATTCTTTCAAGAATACAACTGATCTCAAATTACGTCGTGGAAACTTGCATTGAAATTGAAATTTTTCTGACTCCTGAAATTTTTTGGCGATGCTTTGAAAGAAAGACAAGTAGTCCTTTGCAAAATCTGTTTCCTCTTTACAATCCCATGAACATTTTAAAGATTTTAGAAAGTCTGCTTTGTATTCATATATCTCAATAACCTCTCTTTCAACATATAATTCAAAACCTTTCAAGTATTTAGAGTTAATTATTTCACTCAAAGTCAATAGAGTTTCAGCAGAAATTTGATCTTTTGAGATGAATTTGATACATAAATTATCAAGAGTTTTAGGCAAATCAGCAAAGACCATGTACAAACTTTCTGGTGTAAACACTAAACATTTCCCTGAAAAGATAAGAGTCAAATTCTCCAAATTATGTAAAGATTTCAAACCCAAACCAATTTCCTCAAAATTTTTCAAAGAAAACTCTTCTTGTTGATAAAAGAAAACTTCAAATTGCTTCAAATTAGCAAATAAAGGAAGATAATCACAAAAAAGCTGAGAAAGTTCATTGGATCTCATTTGATGACATAATAAGGAGAGACTTAATGAATTTAGACCCTTAATCTTGATTAAAGACCTCAATACTTTTTCTAATCTTTCATGAGTAAAAATGATGTGAGCAAACTCAATTTCTTTGTAGGATAAGAAGGGGAGGGTGGAAATGGAAATAGGTAAAGTTGGTTTATTTGGGAGAGAGGATAAAATTTCAAAAAGAACCTCAAAATCTGCCCAGTTTTGACAATTCATTTTCATTTTTTTGTTTTTCGTTTTATAAATTTTTAATTAATAAAGTAAATATTGAATGTTTAAATTAAAAAATAATTAAAAAAAAAATTTGAAACTACCTAATACTTTTGAACTTGAAGGATTCAATTCCTTTGTGATTTGTCATTGATCAAGATAAAAATTATTTTTTTAAATTAAATTTTTTATTTGTAATTTATATAAAGAGAAGAAAAATTTAATTTGCATATTGAATTATTGTGGGTTTTTTTTTTAAGTGATATCGAAATTATTTTTTTAAATTTCCCAATGGTTTTATTAAGGAAATAAACTCAAAATTTCTTTCAAAACTAGTTTTCTTTTAAATATCCCTCCGACTTTGTTTAACTTGTTTCTCAACACCCAAGCAGTCAAAACCAAAGGTCTTCTTCGTTCATTGATAAATTTTTGAAATGTGGTGAAAAAATAATCGGTGTCAATTTCAAAAGTTGTTAAATAATTGAAATGAAATAAAATTAGTTCATCAAAATTTCCAAACCTTAAATGCAAAATCTTTAAATTTACCAATTGCTTTGCCAGCGGCAACAAAGATATGAAGTAATAATCACAGAAAACTTGACTTAAATTAGTAAATTCAAAAGGATTCTCAACCAGTTCCAGACTTAAAAGATTTTTGAAGCATTTTCCACTACCTATGGCATTGAAAATACAAATAAACATGTTTCTGGAACCCACTTCAACTCTTAAAAATTTCAAATTATGCATTAAGCTCATTCTATGGGTCAGGAATTCATGCAGCCGAAAATGCAACAAATTAATTGGGAAGATGGCTGTGAAAACGAATTTTTCCAACCCTTGAAATTTAAGGAAAAAACTTTCAAAGACCTCCATATTCTTGTATGAAAGCAATGTTTTCTCTTCATAATTCAATGTAGCTTTAAAGGATTTTAATGAATCGCCTTTATATTCGGAAGCAAACGCACTATAAACTTCAAAAAGACCTGTTGCAACACATAATTCCAAATTTTTCAATTTTTTTGTGTTGATTATTCTGCACAAAGCTACTAAACTTTCAAATGACACTTGATCTTTGGATAGGAATTTGAGACATAAACTTTTGAGACTTATAGGCAAATCAGCAAAGAGCTTATAAATACATTCAGAGGTAAAAATCAAACATTCTCCTACAAAAAACAAAGTTAATTTTTCCAAATTTAGCAAGGATTTCAAACCCCAACCAATTTCCTCAAGGTTTTTTAAAGAAAACTCTTCCTTTTGGACGAAATTCACTTCTAAATTTCTCAAATTCACCAATAAAGGAAGATAATAATAGAAAAGCTGAGATAGTTCATTGGATTTCATTCTATGTTCAAAGAATGAAAGACGCAAGGATCTAAGACCTTTAATCTTGATCAAAAATCTGAAAACTTTTTCTAATCTTTCATGGGTCATATCCATGTAACTCAGCTCAATTTCTTTGAATGATAAGATGTAGAGAGTGGGAATGGGAACAGGCAAAGCTAATTCATTTGGGAGAGAGCTTAAAAGATCAGAGTACGGTTGGAAATCTATCCAGGATGAACACATAAACTCATTCATTTTACAATAATTATAATTTCTTTTATTATTTTTGATTCAAAATTTTGAAATTTTTAGTTTTGGCTACTTAAAAGCTAAAATTTTCAGACTAAAAATTGCTACAAATTTCCATAATTAAATTATTAAAAATCATTTTTAGTTTGCAATTGTATAATTATATCTATGGAAATTAAAATTTTTTTGAAGAAAACATTTAATTTTTAGAAAAAAACATTCGCCAGCCAACAGAAATTCATTAGGCACGACTCTTCACATATCTTGATAGTTTTTGTCAGACAATATTTTCCTTTTAATGGTCGTTCGGCCCTATGCAAAAAGAAAATAAAGAAATGGAAAAAACAGAAAAAACAAACTAAGAAAAAATTTCAAGTTATAAATTTTAATTTAAAAAAAAAAATCTCCCAAAAAACAAATAATTTAAAAGCAAACCCTATTCTCATGGCATCCAAAGGCAAAGTCATCCCCCAAGAACAAGAAGAAGAGGAAGAAGAGGAAGAGGAACTCAACCTGGATCAACAAGGAGGAGTACCTTTTTTCTTAAAAATAACCCAAGCAATGTTTTCCCAAGCCCAACCAAGAAAATGACAATGATTTTGATTACAAGGAAAAATCCAAAGCACAGGTTCCTAAACAAGATGACAAAACTCAAATGATTCAAAACAACCATTTTGATGAGGCCCTGCCTCTAAGTGACAACGGTTCAGGTGTCATAATATCTAAGTTAAATTTGAAATTTGGATTTTTTGTTTCTAAAAGATGAATACAATTCCGGTGATGAAAACCATGAGCAGGAAAAAGACAAAGGTTCTGAAGAAATACAGAAATCAGAGCAAAAGAGGCCTGGTAATATGAAGGCTGAAGCATTGCAGAAAAAGGAAGAGGATAGTGGGGATGAAGATGGAAAAAAAGCCATCAAAATCGAAGGACTTTATAATCCTGCTGATTATGCTAATTTGAATGTCAGCACAGAAATCACTGAGCTCTTTAAATACATTACTAGGTAATTTTTGAATTTTGAGAGAAAATTTAAATGAAGGAAAATTTTCTGCTGTTAGATATAAGCCTGCGCAAATAGAAATTGATACCAAGCTCAAAGCTTTCATCCCGGATTACATCCCTGCGGTCGGAGAAGTCGATGCTTTTATTAAAATGACAAGACCTGACACCCAAATTGAAATCCTTGGGCTCTCTGTTTTGGTATTACTACAAAAAATTCAATAATTTAACTTATTAATTTTTTAAAAAATTAAAATATTATGATATTTTTGAAAATGTTTGAAAGGATGAACCTGCACTTAACCAATCAAAAAAAGCCAAACTTGACCTGATGTTTCACGAGGTCTTGAAGAAAAACCGTGAGGGAAAAAGCGTCAACATCCATTCGATTGAAAACGCTGAAAAGAACCCTAAAGAAATTTCTTCGTGGATAAACGACGTGGCAGAAATCCATAAAAAAAAACAGGCTCCCAGTGTTTCTTACTCAAAACTAATGCCTGACATTGATTCTTTAATGCAGGTTTTTTGCTTAAAAAAAAACATCTGTCATTAAAATAAAGGTTTGGCCTGCTGAAATTGAAGATATACTTGGTGAATTGATGATTCCAGGAGAAGAAATTGATTTTAGTTTAGCAGATTATTCAAAATTGGCATGCGTTTTGTTGGACATCCCGATCCATAACACCAATAATAATAGGAATGTTATTGAAAGTTTGCATGTGTTGTTCACGCTTTTTTCAGAATTTAAGGCCAATCAACATTTCCAACAACAACAGAAGGCCGAAGGGTTCGAAAATGAACAGGGAAACGCAATGGAAATCAATTAGGATCAAAAAGTTAAGATTTTTTTTGTTATTTACTTAAAAATAAGAAATTTAAGGAGAAAAATATTGAAGATTTCCAAAATTTTTCATTTATTTTTGAAAAAATAAAAATAAATAGCTATTTTTTTTTATAAAACCATTAAAAAACAAATAAATTTCCATAAAAAAAAAAAATGACAAAAAATTAAAAATAGACTAATTTTTCAATTCAAAAAGAAAAATTTAAACAATTTTAACATATTACCTTTTAAATAAAGAGACGGTAAAGCTTTTAGTTCTCATATTTCTGTCCAAAATAAGCCTTTTCATCATAAAATTTCGCCACGACTCTTCTCCCAGCAAAAAACCTTCCATCAATCGACCCGTGCGCCTTCATTGCGCCTTCCTTCCTATCAAATTCAACAAAAATCCTCACAGTTTCCTCATCATTATTAGCATTTTTCATCAGAAACACAACACAACTCTGACACAAAGTAAATCCTTTTTTTATCCTAAATGAAAAAAATTCAAGAATACCAGAACTTTGCCATATTTTTCACATTCCAGAGCTACTTCCTCCTTCAACCCCTCATCGATCATTTCTGTGGGACTGACCATGTTTTTCAACAAGAGGATCCTGGTGACTTGTCTATTTTTGTATTACATTAAACTTTTTAATGAGTTTATTGAGTTTCGAGGGAGTTTTGTTTTTTTAATTACATATTTTGTCCCTCCAGCTTCTTTTTCATCACAATGTCGTGCGGCAGCACCGAGGCCATATCCATTGTGCTGTTTACTATGATGGCAGTATTAGATGTCGTTTTCTTAGTAATCAAGGGGGTGGTCATGCCTTGTTCATTTTTTCCAAGACCTTTTTTTATATGATTAAAATTTTTTTTTTTTTTTTTTTTTTTTTTTTTTTGAGAACAAATACGCACCTTGCCCAAATTTCCAACCGGATTTCTCCATCATTTTGATGATTTTCTCTTCGTTGCTGATTTCCTTTTCAGTGATTATGAGTTCTTCTAAATAATTCGTTAAATTAGTGAACGTTTAATAAGGAAAAAGGACTTTTTGGAGAAACTAGTTTATTTGCATTTGACTTGAAAATATTATTTTTGGCATTGGTATTATTATTGAGACTGAAATTTTGGTTGGCCGTCTCTTTCATTTCGATAACTCTTGGTTCTTCAATTTCCATCTTCGATTTTTTCTCAATTTCCTTCTGTTTCCTTTCTTTTTCTATTCTTTCATTCACTAAACTCTCATAATCATTTGGTTTCGAAGGGTCATATTCCTCATTTTGTCTGTTCATGTTGTTTCCCATAATTTCCTTTTTTTTCAAAGGAATCAACACTTTTTCATTGGAAATTGTGGTAACCTCGGATTTTTTAGGAGTTGGAGTGTCTTTCTTCGGGTTGATTTGTTGCTTATACATATTGTTGATGAGGTCCAGATTCAACTTGAAGTCAGGTTTATTAAACACGAGTTTTTCCGGTTCGATGGTCTTGTTATTATTAGTTTTATCCTTTGTAACATCTAATTTTTCTTTAACGACTTCTGGTTTTTCTTTAAATTGCTCACTTTTTTCCTTTATTGGCTCGTTTTTTTCTAATGTTTTTATCTCACCTATCTCATTTTTATTATTTCTATCTCTTGAAAGCTCTTCCTTATTAATTTCATTGCTTGGATTTGGTAAAAAATCCTCTTTCTTTTCATTAATTTCTTCTATCTCCATTTCTTTCTTCTTAATAAAGTCCGCTCCTTTGATTTCCATCAGAAACTTATTCAAAGTTTCCTGTTTGTTCATTTCGATCTCCATCTCAGTGTTTTTCTGTTCGGCCTCCTCGAATCTAGGCACTGGAGGCAATGCTGATTTTTTCCTTAGCGGCTTCATATCCGGCAATTGTGGACCTATCATCATAGGTGGGGACTCTTGTTGCATTGTTTGGAATGTCCGGGTTTGGGTTTCCTTAATTTTAAGGGAATTCGGGTTCATTGGAACCAAGGGCAGCGATTTGGGCTGTTGATTGGAGGTCATTTATCAATTTTGAGTTGTTTTTTAAAATATATATATTTTTTTTTTCTTGATTTAATAATGGATAAAGTGCCGCAAATCAAAATAAATAACCAAGTTGAGGAAGAGGAAAAAAAAAACACTTTGAGTCCGATGTTCGGGAAACCGGTGGCTTCTTTAAAGAAAAAAGACAGGAAGGAAATTGGAGCCAAGAGTCATCATGAATTCCTCATTTTTAATCAGGAGAATAAAAATCCTTTAGGCAAGAAAGTCGAGGTTCGGGAATTTACCAAAGAAGAGGTCTTTTATTGTTTTGAAATTGATTTAATGTTTTGATGTAGGTGGAAAAACATAACACAAAGGATGATCTCTGGATTATCCTCAAGAATAAAATATATGATGCTACGCGATATTTGGATTATCATCCTGGGGGAAGAGATAAACTTATGATGGTTGCAGGGAAAGATGGGACTTCATTATTTAGTATGTTATTTGAAAAAAAAATTGAATTTGATTTATTTTCCATTAGATAGATATCATCATTGGGTAAGTGTGGATTTTATTTTGGGGAAATATGAAGTCGGTAAATTAAAAAATTGAAAGCATGGAAACTTTGAATTTAATAAAATATTCCTTCTCAATTGTATAAAATGAATATATTGTAAAAAATTGTGCTTAAAGAACTTTTAAAAGTCGACTTATTTTAAATAAGAATTCTTTTAAATTTTGAAATGAAAAAGTGTTTCTATCGTGAATCGTAACATTTAGCTAAAACGAAATAT
>Ga0302186_10001871_pt1 | contig 16787 bp, 16 predicted proteins | sample II_Bog_E1_2_FD_198782 | JGI IMG/M metagenome (GOLD analysis project Ga0302186, IMG submission 198782) | Peat permafrost microbial communities from Stordalen Mire near Abisko, Sweden - II_Bog_E1_1 | ecosystem: Environmental > Terrestrial > Soil > Wetlands > Peat | place: Sweden: Abisko... | reverse complement strand
CTGTTTTAATATCCTGTTCGTCTATAAAATGATCTCAAAAAGTAATTGCTTGAAGTTCATGATTCAAAAGATAATTTGGCTGGGCTCATGGATCTAGAATTTGTTCTTTAGGGAGATTAATCCCAACAAACCCATAAAAATCCATTTGGAAATACCAATTATGAGCTCAAAGATGTGTAAAAAGGATTTGATCATCGGACAAATCTAGTTGGAAAAGTCTATGGATAGCGAGGACATGGAACTTTTTGGCCTGCTTTAGAATAAAGTTAAAATTAATATTAAATGCCAAAGACTACCTAGGAATAATGTGTTGAATAAACTCCGAATGAGGTTTTTAGCGATCAACTTTAAAATTTAGGAGAATGTCCTCGAACTAGCGATGGTCCTCGCGAATGCATTTTTTGGATGATTTTCATCATCATTGTTTTGGGTACGAATTAAATAACTTAGGTTCGAACTTTGGTCTTATGGTTTCAGTTAATTACAAGACCTACTATAAGACAGCAATTTTCGATGATTCATATTTGACTATGATCGGTGGGCTTGGAGCAGTAGCTTGTGGATTGAGTCGATTTTTTTGGGGATCTATTCTGTAGAAATCAACATTTAAGTTTCTTTATATGAGCCTTTCAATAATCAATTTCTTTCTTGCTCTCACCATAACATACGTAGTGCCTGTGAAATAGATATATTTTGCTTATGTGATCTTTGCTTATATCTGTTATGGAGGAATTTTAGGAATGTTTCCAGCGATTACTTCTCAAATATTTGGAATAAGATATGGACCTCAGATATATGGAATTTTATTCTATGCCTTTCCGATATCTAATGTTATTCAATATTTTCTAAGTAACTATCTGAAGGAGGGATATTATGCTAGTTTTGTAATAAGCGGAGCAATGAGTATATTTTCTATGTTGCTGGTAAAGAGAATAGAGTTAAAATATGACTGGTCTGAGAGAATTCGATAAAATAACGAAAGAAAACGTATGATGGCTCGGTGATTATCGGTGATTATCGGTTATCCTACTGAATGAAGATACTTTCGTATTACCATTATGAACATTTTGAACATTTTGGATGTATTGACCTTTCATAAAATAATTTATAATTGAATATATAAGCAATGCGACAATCATTACTTCCAAGATTTTAACTTTCTTTTGATTTTAACAAAAATATTGCTTTTATTAATAAACTTAATTATTTATTTACTCAATGCATAACATGATAGACATTCTCTAAAATTTGGGACCGGTTAAAGACACAAAAACAGGATAAGAAAAAAAGCTTCGCGAGTTTAGGTTCAAATACATTGGATTATATTTCACAGCAACATGGTGCTCGTATTGTGTGCAGATAGTAAACAAACTGCCTAAACTAATTTAAAGGATAAATTCTAAAGGATAATTCTTGAAATTAATTACTCTGAGACTAGACGATTCCCCAACAAATTTTGCTTATAGCTATCTAAAGTTTAAAAATTTATCAGATGAGACAACTTCTGAATTGGCAAATAAGATGGGAGTAATGAACATCCCATCCATTGTCGTTTACGATTTGCTTGGCAATTTAGTGACAAGAAATGGTTTGCAAGAAATGTTGAGATATCAATAATCAACTATCGATTAGTGGGACAGGAGGACTAAGCAGAAATGATAATCATTTTACTCAATTAAATTTAATTTTAAACATCCCTAAAATTTATATTTTGAGAATTGGATCATAGAAGTCTACAAAAAAAGATATGTTTGGGATTATAATTCAAAAATTTTTATCAGAAACAAATTAATGACCTTAACTTTGAAACGTTATTTTTAAAAAGAATGATTCTCGTGATAACACTTATAGCCAAGATATTAATTCATTTAATTTGCCTATTATTTGAATGAATTTATTCTTTTCGCCTCCTGTAAGAACATACTCGCTTTTACTACAACATCATCAGGCTCCAACTGTTGTAGATTAGTTGGTATCCACAGGGTTTGTCTAATTTGAAATGAACCCTTATGATGATTCCAACGATCCATTCTACATTATTTACTCCAGAATACGGCAGCTTAAGTTTAAGATATCAAGACTCGTTACTACAATCGAGGAGAAGTATGGAAAGCGGGTAGCACAATTAAATAGTCACTAAAAGCAACTTACTATTGGACTGATGAAGGACTATATTGAAGATAAATAAATAGATTATTTGCGGTATTTGGATATGTAAGAGTCGATCATTAACGAAAAGATAGTTAAGTTCACTAATATGGCTGCAAACCACGATAGTTTAGTGGCAAATGTCAATCAAATCGATGAAGAACTTGATTTAATTAAAGCAAAACTCGAAATAGTTAGTGGAGATTTCAACAGTAATGAATTTATTATCATTACTGGCACTTGCCCTCGCAAAAGTAGATACATTATTGAGCGCCTCATATTTCGTAAAACTCAGGGGCATTCCTATATTGTATTTAAGGATAGATAAAACTCAAGCGAGCGAGATATGTTCATCCTATTTGTAAATAAAGGAATTTTTAAGGTTATTAATGCCAAAATTATGAATATATTCCGCATCAATAATGGCACAATTTATGAATTACCCAATATGGCTAATCATCTAATAAATTATAAGGAAACTTTAAGTGCTAAAAAAAGATAGTATTTATCATTTCTAGAAATGTCATCTGAACAGTTTGCACAAGCTCTTAATGACTATGTTGTAGTTTCTAATACTAGTCTTCAATATCATTTCATTCGCATGGCATTTTTAGAGAGGATAATATATATCATTTGCCATAGTAAACCAATTGGATCGCCAGCAAATCATCACCTTTTCACTATTCATGTTCCTTAAAATTAGGTTATGCCTAATCTCCCAGTATCTTTAATGCCTAGCTAAGGCAAACACTTACCCAGAACAATAATGCCTAGAATACCTTGCCTTTTTTAGGTCAATATCCTCACTGAACTCTACTCTATACCAAAATATAATTAAATTCTTCCATCTATCTTTATGTTTTCAACTGTTCCGATTCTATTTGGAATGATGTTCAGTGATATGGGTCATGGTATTATGCTTCTTGCAATAGCCTTTTTTTTGAAGTTAGGGCCAATATTTTACTTTATGGCATTTATGAGTATCTACTGTGGAGCAATATATAATGAATTCTTTGGAATGAAGATTATTAATTGTGAAAATTTAGGAATTATTAAAGGAGAGTGGGGTGTGGCTGAAAATGGAATGAATTTTTAAAATTCTTTAAAAATGAAAATCAGTATGGTGGTAGCATTCGTTCATATGACCTTTGGAGTCATTCTGAAGATGAGAAATGAACTTAAAAGAGGACAAATTAAGCCTTTCTATCTAGATTCACTTCCCAAATTAGTCCTAATGTTCACTACCATCGGCTATTTAGTTATGCTAATTATCCTCAAGTGGCTTACAGATTATCGCGGTCGAGAGTATTAAGCACCTTCAATTATTAACTCTGTCTTATAATTATTCCTTGGCTATAATGAAAGCAGAAAAATTAGCATCTTAGGATCTATGTAAACATAAAAATATGTGGGATCAATTTTGAATACGATTAGCATGTGCTGCATCTTAGTGATGGTATTTAACCACACATTTAGACACAAATTATAATCTTTTCTTTTTCATCATAAGTCTCCTTCTGTAGTAAAAAAAGCAAAATACCAACAATTATAAGAAGAGGAAATCGATGAATAGATGAATATGGAATTGTCTAAAAGCAGCGAACATTTTAACTATTGCCTTTCTTAATCAGTTTCATATTATCATGAAAAAGAAGAAACATAAAGTGTGCTCGGCCCACTCTAAGTTTTTTAATATGTTCTCTCACTTATCAGCAGTACAACTTCATATCTACGTCTTTTCGCCCTTTCTCTAGCTCATAGTAAACTATCTTCTCTCTTACTTGATTTCCTTTTGGCAACAATGTCTGCTCAACAGCCTTCAATATCAATCTTAAGATGCTTTGTTTTTTTTAATACCACAATTGGAATGATGTTAGCGCTTGATGTAATGGAGTGCTTGATGCATGTAGTACGTCTCCATTGGGTCTAGTGGATGGGTAAATTTTACACTGGAACGGGGGTCATCTTTAAACCAGAAATAGAAGAGAATTTTAACTGATTATGCTCTATTTTAAGTCATTGAATATATTGAGATTGAATAAAAATGATATTATTTTATTGACCGTCACCCTCAATATTATTTGCTTTTATGTTCTTTAATAGTTGATAGGATCATTTTTAACTTAAAGATAAAACACAATTTTATTTTGACTATTTTAACTGTCCTTATCAATTTTCAGCAATGAAAGAAATCATTAAGAATACAAAGAGTAAATAATCAATTACTTATCTCACCTGAGATATTTAGCGTTGACTTCAGTTATATATAGTTTTTTCATCTAAATAGTATCACCGAAAAGATTGCGACATAAGGGGGCAAGAGAAGTATCATCTATTCGCACAAAGGGTCTCTGTTTTTTATCTGCATTGCAGTGATGCTGTGCTGGCTTTCTCGAAGGAGTTATATAGTCATCCGAGTCGTAGTGATTAGAAGGAAGAGGGCTGCCGTTCATAATTTTAATATTAATATTATTGATCAGTCGCAAAGCAATATTTATGATCGTATATTTCCTGTATCTTTATGTGAATGAAATAATTAAAAATTTTTGCTGTTTGCCAACTTAATTGAATAAATATTAAAATAATGCCTTTTATGTTTTTATTCTTTAAAGAAGCAAAGATATTAAGAATTATTTTTAATAAAGTTGAGACTTCAAAACAAATGATGTTTATTAATTTTGGATAAAGAATTAATTTTGGCAAATCATTATCCTCACGATATCCTTGAAATAATAATTCTAATAAAGTTATATAATTTATGAGTCTTCTCAATTCACCAAAACTTAAAAAAACCTTAGCTTACTCTTCATAATTTTTAACTGAAGATACTATCAGTCCTCGAAAACTCTCAAATATGTAATTTAATAATAATGAATATTCATCTGTATTGGCTTATCAATCAGTTAAACTCCCAGAAATAAGTTAACCTCCAAATAATTACAGATAATAATAAAAACAGCAAAATCTCTCAATAAAATTAAGTAGACATCTACTATAGAAATTGAAAAAAACAAAATTAACAAAAATATTGCCAAATGATGGCATTAAACTAACAAAATAAGAAAATGATATTTTTAAATTAAGCCCAAGCTTATAGAAATTTAGAATCAAACATAAATTAACCAACCAAAAATAAGAAATTAAATATGTAAATACTCTGAAAAAAATTAAAGAGGCCGGAAAAACTTTAAGTTGCCATGTTAGAGCTAAAAGTTCTGGTATTGAATTACAAATGGAGTCTCAAGGACAGATAAAATCAAAATAATTAAATCATTACAGTTATTCGAAATAATTTGATCGATATTTTAGAACAAAAATGGTGCAAAGGATTAAAACTTGCAACAATGAATGCAAATCCATAAACTTGACCCGTGACAATAACGAACTAAAACTTAAAGATACTATTAAGTAAAGCAAAATGATGGAGGACTACTAACATTATCCACTGAAAAGAATGGAAAATAGCCTGAAGATCATTGCAAATAAGAAAAAGAAATTTCCATTTTTTGTTAAAAAGCAATTGGATAAAACATTTGAGCAACTCAAGAATCTTCAAGACTAAGAATAACTCAAGATTAAAAAAAATATTTTAGAAAAGTCAGATGGTTCAGATGGCTAAAATTACTCTTCTCCTGACATTTCTCCTCGAGAGAGAAGAATAAGTCTAGATTAAGGCCCTTCTAGCAACAGAGTTAGTAAAAATACAACTTCTTCTAAATGGAGTTAATTATTCAATTAATATGAGGAAGATATTCTTTAGTTTTTTTAGATCTGCAATTTCTTCAAAAAGATTCAACATGAATTGCTCAGGTATTTACCAAACAATCATCTCTCGAATAAAATTGACACAATATTCAATCAAGTCTAAAAGGGAGAAATAATTCGTAAAATATATAATAAATGCAACACCAACATCTAATCTTTAAATCCAAAAAAGATTATAAATTATCTGAAGAGAGGATAGGGTTTGCTCAGTATTATGAATTATATTGTAAATGTAATTAAATTGAATATTTCGGCTGAAAGGAGAAAAAGATTCAAAGACACCTAAAAAATAATAACAAAATTTCAATCATTGATCCAGGATAGAGCAAGTAATATCTGCCATAATCTCAAAAATATTGGTAATAGCTCTATTAAAAGAAATATTAAGACTACTCTTTAATCGACAGACATAAATTGCCTTGGCCTAAATACAACTTATCTAGATTTTGTTAAGTAAGCAGAACAGCAGGAATTTTCAGAGAAGGGCGTGCACAAAAAGAGAAAAGTGATATGCTAGCTTCTCAGATATGAATCTCTTATGGATTGATTTTTGCTATTTTAAATGTGAGTTATTGAAATCCATGCATTAATTTGTATAAGCTATTAAATATGATGTTATCCGAGTTTATTATTGTTCTTTACAAATTAAAAAATGTATGATATATCCATCAATCATGCTAAGATGGAATAAATTCTCAATACGAAGAGAAAATTTAAATTGTGTTCCCAATTTGAGTAAAACCATTTTACCTTATCCATATTAGTATTGATCAGAAAAAATAATATTTTACAAGTTTCTTTTGAAATGAGGCGATAAGCATCTTACATTCAATTTATCCTTGCTAAAGCTTCTAATTTAATTTTTAATTTTTCCTCAGAAAAGGAGGGATTTAATCAATTCTTTTATAATTGATATTTATCATCGAAATCTGACTAGGTAATGTTAAGGTGTTCTGATCAAATTAAATCTTTGGCAGTGAGCAAAAAATGTTTGTAAATTACTGAATAAGATCACATAAATTAGAGAAACGGTCATTTTAATCCTTCTTAAAAAATCAATGATCCGATTGAAGTGAAAAATCTATCAACAATAAATTCATTTTCTATAAATAATATTGTGTTACATTTTGAAAAAGAGGAAATAAATCACTGTTTTTCACTTATGAGTGAAAACAGCCATGATTTTTATAATGAAGAATCCTCCAATAATCTTCTTTAAATGAATAACGGATACTTTTCAAGTTACTACAGGGAATTAGACAAATAAATGACTTTAAGTATCAATAACTGGACGCTTCCAATGAACAATGGAGACAAAAAGACGATCTCAACCATTGGATAAGCTTAAATTTTCTCAAATAAGTATTTATCTTATTAGTCTTCAAAATTTATGGAGTAGGAATTCTAATCAAAAGATAAAGAAAGTTCAGATAATAATAAATCTCTCAAAAATACAAAAATAAGCATTAGCACAAGAGTGTAGTCAACAAAAAACGTAACCAAAAATATGGGAAAGCTCTTGCTAAAATTTATCTGGAAAAATAGAAAGCATCTCCAACATCAGATGCAGGTGAGTAATTAAAAATGGTAATCATTTATCAAATAAATTCGTCAATGGAAAGGAGAAAATAACATAACGCGCTAATATTTACTTGTTAGATGGAAAGGATTAAGCGAAAATAACATTCTATTTAGAATTATTAGTCGGCATTTTTTTAGAAAAAGATGCATATCTACCCTCTACTCTTCCAATATAAGAGGAAAAAAGCTCCACTTGTAGAGAATATAAAAATTTGATCATGCAATCACGAATCCAGAAAGTTTAGATTATATTAATTGATCATTTATTTTAAATATGTTTACTAAATACTGAAAGGGCATGATTTAAAGATTATCTTTTTCCGATCTAAAACAATTAAATATTAAAAGATACAAATACAAAGATGTATAAAGGATAATAAACCAGTTCTATTTATCATCTTTAATCTTTGCATAAGGGTATCGCCTATTTACGCATTTAATAAGTGGCTACTTTTTTTCTTAATAAAATACATTATACGACTCAATTTATTGCAACTTATCATATAGATAATATTCTTTCTTTCTCATATTTATTTTCTCAGTATTAATTAATAGTTTCCTTTTTGATTAAATTGATGGTTGCCATTACAATTCATTTGATTTATAAACAATAGAAGTAATCTTTAAGCAGAAAATCGAAGGTGTTGGAACAAACATACTAAATTCACAATATGACTTTTCCTATATATTGAACTCAAGTACATAATTTTTTGAGTAAATATAGTCGTAAAAATTTAATGTAGACAGAATTTTGAACTCTTCCAGAGTAATTGCCTTTGAAATGAGCTCAACTAAATGCTTAAATATTTTGATGATATGACTTATCATGATGTAATAGCTGTTGGAAGAAAAAATTCTACATTGTATTCTAATTACTCGTTGAGAATAGTGCCATATTTAATTGCCTCTACTGCAAAATTTTCAACATCGTAGTTCAAATATTAGAGAAGATTTTTTGAAAGAGCTACTTTATTCATCCCAAATTTAATGAAAAACATCGAATCTCCCATAGCGTCCAAAAATTGAGTTATTGATTCATTTTTATCTTTTGGACTATTTTTGAATGAACTAATTAAGGTTAAAAATGTATTGCTTAATTCCATAATCTGAAGAGCAAGGCGATAGAATTTGTCATCGCCTAAGGATTTAAATCTTTCTGAAATTTATTCATGCTTAAGGTTAAATTCGGAGGAATCAGGAGGAGCGATATCGATCACTATAGCATTTCGATAAAATTAAATTTTTTATATGGTTCTTCCGTAAAATTGAGTCATCAAAAGGGATTATTAAAAATTCTAAGTCGAAATAGCAGTTTGATTGATGCCAATAATCTAATTATAAAGGAAAATACTCCAAAAAGTTTATGGATATGATTAAAACATAAGGAGGGTGTTATTTTCAGTATCCTTGTCCTCAAATCATTCTTTTTCTTTGTTATTGTGATTTGATGGTTACATCTCAATTAATAAATATAGTTACTTCGTAGATTGAGATTAAGGCAGCTTTTGAATAGATTATGTTAAGGGTTTTTCGCTCTCATTCTCAGTGATTTATAAACATTTAACTATTTGATTGATAACCTTTATTCCCGAGTCAGTTTTATTCATTGAAAAACTATTTTTCTTTCCAAATTAATTATAAACAAAATTGATAAGGCAAATTATAATGATTATTTTAACATTATTAGTAAAAGATTAATGCTTTTAAATTGTTGACAGAGTAGGATCAAAAAGAAAGACGATTTAAACAGCAGAATTTGTTTTGATATACTTTATGCATATTCGTTTTTTTATCTTTATTCAATAGATTGTGATCTATATAAATCAAAATATACCTAATTGCATAAATCTTAAGATCGTCCAATCAGCCAAAAGTAATAATTTTATACCATGTTCAGTTAGATTATTCTTATCTCTATAAAAGCTGATTTACATAAAGATAAAAAAAATAAACTTTTCCAATTTCCTTTCAGAAGAAAATATGCTCCAGAATTGGTAATTTCATTATTCGCTAAATTCAATCATACTTATACTCAAATCCAAAGTAGAAAGTGAATTCCAGTATCCTTTACTGAGTAGTAAAACTCCCTAGTCATTAATAAGATTTCCGCCTTGATAAATACACTATTACGAAGAGCAAGTGAAGAAAGGCAAGGCCATGAGACTCGAATCAATATTTTTACACCGTGATTCCTGATTTTATGAGAATCTTAATTACTTTGATTATACTTAATTCAATTGTGACAAGATTACTAAAATTAATAGTTGCTAAATATTTTAAGTCCGACCACACCAAATTTACAGTTCCCATTTTCCAATCTTCTTTATAAATAAATTACTTAGAAATATCATTTATGCTTTATATTTTAGAGACAAATTGAGATAACCTCTTAATTTTTATGTGAAAATAAAACCATAAGATTATTAATGTAGAGTTAAGCAATGAAATCCAATTAATAAATATTAATTTGGCATCTTTTAAAGGATTGGAGAACCAGAAAATATTTAATTTTTCAATTTATAGGTTAAAAGATTCCCATTAACTTGAGGATTTAATAATTAAATTTTAGAACCATTACTGTTAAACAACATAATTTATCTATTCAAGAATTAAGGACTTAAAAAATTATAACCAAGGTATCCATACTAAATTTTATTAATTTAAGAATTGAAAGTAGCAACCATTAATGTAAATTTTATATTTTATTCAAATTACACCAATTATTCAGGAAAGAAATGGATTTATTTGATTTTAAATTTTTAAATTCCCTTTAAAAAGGGGTGGAATTATAGTTTACCGATGAGTTATTTAAGAAAATTTATGTGTTAGTATTGCACACAAGATAAGATAGCATCTTTTCTCACCAATAATCCAATTATTTTATAAATTTGATTTTGAACTTAATATTATAGAAAACCCATACAATTTTGAATAGTACAGAGAGAAGGATTTTCATTTTAATCAATTAATTGTAATTATTATTATTATCTTGAGCGCATGAGCAAATTAAAAGTATTTTGTGGTATTTTTGATATAGACATAGGATATCTGAACATTGATATCTATATATTGCGCAAAGATGCAAGAACTCGGCTATTATCTTGGAATGCAAGCTCATTATTTTTATTTATAAGGCATAAATCTTAATTTATAGACATTGGCTAATCAAAATGTTGTAGATTTGGTGTGAAATATATTATATTATTTTAAAAGTACAAATGTAAAATAATACAAATTTTTCTTATTTGCTTGATGGCTTTTAATTATCATTCATCAAATGGAATTAATTCAAATTTATTTATGATATACATTTATTTCTCATCATCAATAACTTTTTTAAATAACTTTCGTTAAATAATCTCCTCCCGTCACTATAAGATAATTATTCATTGATATTCCAAATAGAACTCCACCTTTGACAATGTCCTTTATTTCGTTTTCTCGACGGAAATTTTAGCGATTCCAAAGATTTATTTTTCCATCCATAGAAAATGTATAAATCCATTTATTATCATAATCTACTGCTGTTATCATAGAAGAATGACCTCCCATTGTCTCTTTTATCACTTATACCTTATTATTTTGAGTCTGAAGAAGCTGCATATTTCCGCATGAATCTCCAATAAGAATGAGTAATGTTTAGGGAGCTGTTAAAGAAGGGACAAACTATATAGTATTTATCTTAAATGTTTTCACTAATGATTGACTGATTAACTCTAAATTGGAGTTGAAAACAAAAACTTTTCCTTTATTTGTTCCCACAACAACTAAATTTCCATTGGCCTTCAATGATGTTGCTTCTTCTTGAAAGGCAATTTCTTTCACAACTTAATTTTTTAGTGCATTAATTATAAATACCAATTCATTATTAATTCCAACAAAATGATCTTTTTTATCGCTAGCAGAAATATATTTTGACTGATATTTGTTAACGGTTTTACTAAATTATTAAATAATTACAGATATTTAAAGTTTTATGACTGGATTTCATTGGTATATATAGCTACTGATCCATCTTAAAGAAGGATGTATAACCAAAGAGACTCTTTATCTGAAACCTTAAATCCATCCATAATAATCTTGATATCTATCTCGGAATTTATAGATGTTGTTTTTCTTGAACTTAACGAATGATATAGAATTCTTCCTCCACTGTCTAGTAAAATAATTTCATTTGAGCCAACCGGTAAAATTTTAGCAATTTTAGATTTTGATCCTGATATTTTTTTAACTAAATCTCGCTTTCCTTCATAAAAAGGATTTTTATAAATAAGGATATCACCCTCTAAATTAGCACTATAAATTAAATTGTTAAATGCTCTTACAGCTACTAAGAAAAGGCCCAATTTTTTAGGATTTTTCATATCTTCCTAAGATCCCGTCTCAATAATAAACTTTTATTCAAATTTAGTATTCCAAATTTTAATAACTTTGTCGGAAGAGCAAGTGGCAAAGTGCTCTTCATCAATCCAATCCAACCCAAATATGCCACCATTATGAGCATTTTACTTTTCTGCTATTTTTTAAAGCTTGACTCCTTCATAGAGAACTAACTTTCTATCGGCACCTCCACTCAAAAGGTATGCACCTTTTGGACTGAATTTTATCTGATTAATATATCCATTGTGAGGACGGTCAGATTTTAGAAAAGAATAAGGAGGACCTTAATAAAATTTTAATGTATTTTCATCTCCTCCTAAAGCTAATTTATAAGGTCTTACTGGTCTGAATGAACAACTATTCAAAGCAGCTCCCACTCCTATTATTTATCCAGCATTTGTACCAGATTCAACCAAAATTACTCTCCCAAAAGTATTTTTCCCCTATCCCACTATGCATAATCTTTTATTGTCAGTTGTCCAATCAATGGCCTTTGCATTGGGAAAAACATTATCATATTGCTTGTAGATAATAACTTTGTTAGGGCAAATTTCACTAATGATGAGTGCTCCTTTGTTTTCAATTGATGCTACAAGTCTTCCATCTGGACTGAATCTGGCTGCTGCTACATCAGAAAGATGTGTAACAGTAAGGATAGGTTTTTCTTCGATGTGGGGAAGTAGAATGAGCGTATTTGCATTAAAAAATAGCAAGTAGTCACTCGAGACATCAAGGAAAGAAAGATAACCTCGAACTGACTTGGGGGCTGGAGGGATGATATAAGATGGAATATCTTTTTCCATGTTAATAAGCAATAAATTATGTGATGAAGTTAATTCAGATGATTTTCATTTCTTTTTGTGATGAATTCCCTTTTATTTATACTGATATTTGCTTCTGATGGTATTCTTTTGATTATTGTTTTCTCGACGAGCGTTATACTTGCGGAAGGTTTCAAGCCCTTGAGGAGTTTAGACATCGTCGTTTTTCACAAATTAGCTGTGATTCAGAGAAATCATAGGCAGGATCTCATTCATTTTCTATTTTCGGTAAATAGTATCCATGTACTCTGTGCTCACTCTGAATTTATTGGTCTCGTTGCTAATAATCCAAATGCAGCGTGCAGGGAAAAGACCCACGGCTTCAGCAATTTTACTAAAGACTTGATGATTGATGAAAACAGTTCCTTGAGTTATCTTCTTCTCGCTTTGGATTTTAGGAGAGGCTGTTTAATAGCTTGCTTTGATCGAGGTGGGATGATCATCACCAAAGATATCGTCTTCTTCTGATTCCTCTTCACTCTTTATTTCTACTTCTTCCTTTTCTTCTGGTTTTTATTTGTTGGAATCACTGTCCGATGCAAACATGCCGTCATCCTCAGCAACTTCTGCTTATATTTCTTCCTCATTGTCCTCAACCTTAGTCATAAAACCCATGTCTACAAAATTATTTATTTGCTTTTATTGATATTCCGACCAAATATTTTGAGGTTTTTAAAAGACTTTTGGCATACCTTCAGTTTTTTTGTTTTATTTTTCTTTGGCATGATTTTCCAATTCAATTTTTTTGTCAGATTGATTTGAAGTTATTTTTGTCTATTTGGGCACAGGTTTGGGCTCTTCATTTTCCTGCTCCTGTTATTGTAGTCTCTTAATTTTAAAATAATCTTCCAAAAACTCCTTTTCATGTCTTTTTAAAATTTATTGTTTCTTCACAAGCTTATCACCAAATTTTTCAACAACTTTTTCAACGATTGACTCATCAATTTTTTTACTCTCCATATTGGAATCGATTTCATCATCAGAATTCCAGTCAGGATCTGAGGAGCTTTGATGCTCTTATTTCAAATTATGATTTTTCGGGTGATGGAGACTCTCAATAAACTTCTTGGCATTATAGATAACGTATTCGTTGATATATTCATTAATGTCTTTTTCAGGATGATGACTTTCTTTGTTGAAAAACTTCGGAAATGCCTCAATGAGCTTAGCTATGTTTTAAGGAATCTCAGTGAGTGGTTCGAAGGAATCGATGATTTATCGGATAGGTTCTCTGGGTCTGTTTGATTTTTCAGCATAGATTTTCTTGCTCGCTAATGGTTTTTTGTATTCCCGATCGCGATTGTGACTCTGATTATCATTAAAATTTTTATAGCGCACAAATACTTTGTCTTGCTTCATAATTAATATATATAATAATAAAAAAATCTAAAAATGAGTTCATTGTCAATAAGCATTGAATAGATTCATATTTTATTGATTCAGTAAATCTTAAAAAATATCCTAAAATACAAAGAAGACTATTTGCTAATGTAATAAATAGATGCATGTTAGAAGGCTATATAATCATGTCAGTCTTTGTGAGAAGTTCGACTACTTTTTAATTTATCAGAAGACAGTAATGATCTTTAAGATTTTCTGGCGCTTAATCGACTACCTTTGGCAAATACTGAAGATCTACGTTTATCCTTTTATAGTTCGATCTCTTCAATTTATTCCTGTAACGGCACACCCATTGTTTCTCGGAGAAGAGTTAAATTTCCTATAGCAATAATGCCGAAAATCATGAAAAAGTTCATTACATTTATTCCTTTTCTCTTTAAAAATCCCAAATAAATAGGGCTGGATGTTGAAGCTAGGGTACCGACTGCAGACACAATTCCCACACCCATTCCTCTTGCTCTACCAGGATATAATTAACAAGAATATACCTGAAAGAAGCAAAAGAAAAAAGAAACAGCTCCTCTAAAGATAAAAATAATGACGAGCTATATGATGCTTTGAATACAAAGGTCACAATCCTCAGGCTTCTACAAGAAAACTAGAATCATTGAAGCAACCACAGCAATCATAAAAAGTTTTATGCCCATTGATTTACGGTTAATCTTTTAAATGACGAAATAAGCAGGGAGGAACATAATCAACTATGAAAGATTGACCATGTAGCTACTGATATAGATATTAAAGCCAATATCATCGATTATAAGAGTCGGACCATAGTACATTGCATAAGTCATAAAGCAAACGATACTTAAGGATATTGTAGTAAATCTGAGACTTGGAAATCTGCATAAGTCTATTGGAGTGATATATTTATCTTTAAAATCTTCAGTAATTTGACTCTCCATTACTTCAATGATATCACTTTCTTCTAAAGTAACTTTAGAGCCATTAATACGACCAATACGATTTAGGGCTTTGAGGGTTGGTACAATTCCTTTTTTTATCAAAAATTGAGGAGTTTCCTATATAAAGAAAAAGATAAGTAGAAGTGAAATAATTGCTGGTCCTGTGACCATAGAAATCCAATTGTATCGCCAATCATCAACCAAAGAGTAAAATAGAGTGCTTAGCATTGCTGCTCCTGTAAAAAATATTTGAACTAATACTGAATATTGTTGCCTTTTTTTATCTCCGACGACCTCTCCAAAAAAGAAAAAGCAAATATTTATCGCTGCATCGCATCCGCATCCGCTCAAGAACAAACCAGCTGCCACCATGTATATATTAACGCTACAAGCTACCAGAATAGTTCCTACTGTACAGACTGCCCATGCCAGTAACATTGAAGTTCTTCTTCCAAAGTTATCGGAAAAAAAGGAAATAGTTATATACCCTATAAATGCTCCGAAGTAAGTACAGCTACTGACAAGATCTAAAGTTGGAGAGTCACTGCATAAATATTAATCTTAAGTGGCGATTGATTTAAAGCTATTGTCATCCTTTGAAAAATAGTTAGCCAGTTATTTTTGAGGCAATTTACAAACATAAGCGTTGCAATCAGCATCACTAATTAAGAGACCATTTGCTTTACAGTCGAATGTCTTTTGACGGAAGAGAAAAGCTGTGTTGAGGAGAATAACTCCAGTCACAAACCAGCAAAGTATGAATATCACCAACATGAAGAGCTGATAGCGACCACTATCCCCAACCTTTTAGATGAGATTGAAGTATGATACAGGTTTCTTCTCCTACCCCTATACCATTTGATTGATTTTCCTCTATCTTTCGGATTCGCTGATAGACATTTCTCTGATTCTTGTAGTAAATAATATTAAAGATTCAATAAAGATATTAACAAAATAACTAGCTTATAAATAAAGGGCTATTAATAATTGATTTAAGATATTTTTTACAAGAATTTTAACGATAAAGTAAAAATACATGATCATTTTATTTATCAAATTAAAACAGGGGATAGAGTTAACTCATTCTTATTGTTTGTTCGGAATAAATACTATAGGCAAGATAAGGTAATTATTGTAAAATTATCAGATTTGCACAAAAATTCTAAACTTTTATGGGCAATGAACAATTTGATTATATAATTTATCAATGTCAGTTCCAGGGGAAGCGAAACAAAAATATACTCATGTTGTTTCTTACAACATATTCTCTAGTTTATCAAGAATAAGACTTCTCATTATACTTAGTTTCCTCCTTGCTCTTATCTTTATTTTTCTGATTTCTCCCAATAATGTTTCGAACTAATAGGTATTGTAGAATCAGCAATTAATCTTTGCTGAGCTTGAAAAAATTAAGCATGACCTACATAATTTAAAGATGAATCAAACAAAGGATGAAGAGAATTATTAACATCAAAAATCAATAAACATTATGAACGAGAGAATAAACATTATGAACGATAGATTCAAACAAACAAAACAATAGATGAGCAAGCAATTAGATGAAATGTCAAAGAAAATTGAACTTACAGTTTAGAATATGATGAAAAACGAAAAAAAATGTGAAAGTCTGTATTAAAAAGTTGAATTCTATTTGAAGTCCATTACATAAAAATTGGATCCAATCTTAAAGTACACGAAATCGTGGTTTTGATTCTATATTGAAATCATCTGGCATATTTATTATGAGATGTTAAGAGTACAAACAATAATATTTGTATTTAAAATA
>Ga0302186_10001869_pt1 | contig 16789 bp, 19 predicted proteins | sample II_Bog_E1_2_FD_198782 | JGI IMG/M metagenome (GOLD analysis project Ga0302186, IMG submission 198782) | Peat permafrost microbial communities from Stordalen Mire near Abisko, Sweden - II_Bog_E1_1 | ecosystem: Environmental > Terrestrial > Soil > Wetlands > Peat | place: Sweden: Abisko... | reverse complement strand
AAATTTTAACTACCCCCCCCCCCCCCCCCCCCCCCTCTATATATTAAACCTTTCACTAAAGTTTGCATCGTCATCCCCAATTCGTCAAATCGTTAGTGGATTATATCATCAAGGAGCCCAAAGATGACGAATCCGACTTCAAAATCTGTTATAAGTACCCCTTCGTTGCAAGCGAGATCCTGGCTTGTGAGATCCTAGGGTTGATCAAGGCATTTTTCGAGGATGCAGCGGATGCAGATTCCCATATGAGTCTCTCTCGTAATTTTGATCAGGTGAGTCAAGAAAGCGGTAATAAGGAAGTTGTGGAAAAGGAGGAAGACGAAGCTGGGGTCAAGCGGTCTAAAAGCATCGATTTGAAGAAGGAGGCTGTGGAATTGAAGGAAGAGATGGGTACATGAAGATTAATAAAGGGTGATGAATGATTTTTTTATCTAGAGAAAATGAATATAAAGGATGAGAAATACGAAATGGTGGGTGTCGATCTTTTGGATTATCTGTTGAGTTTCCTGGACAATAAGGAGAAATATCTCAATCAGACGTTGGCAGGGTATTTCCAGAAGGCCATCAATGCAATATTGAACAAGAGGGGGTTTGATGTAAGTTTTATACTAGTTTTCTAAAGGGGATTAATTTTGTGGGGGTTTTTAGATGTTGAACCATTTGTTTGAGAGGTTTGAATCAATCAAGTTGATGATCTACCATTCGGTCAATAAGTCCATCATTGATTTATTATTGAGGATCCTGTTCATTGATATCCCATTCATCGATGCCAAAATGACACTGTTTTTGGATCAACGAAAGGAAATTATGGTGCTTTTGCTTGAAACCTTCGACAAAACTGAAGATTATGAGGTAATTTAAAAAAAAGAAAAGAAATTATATTGACCGTTTTATCTAGGAAGCTGATAATATCGCGTTTCTCTTCTGCGACCTTATTTCGAAGTATAAGAACGTGAACGCTGGAAAGGAACTGATCGAATCTCTCAACAACCCAAAAACTCTCAATATTCTGTTCAACAAACTCTTTTGCAAGGTGCTTTCCTAATTTTTCTCAGATAAAATAACCATTTTTAAAAGAATGCCTCAATCATTTCTTCCTCCTGTTGCATCATCATCAACTTGATCCTCTTCTTCATGAATAAAGATGGCAGCACCACTAGCAACGTTGATATTTCCTTGACCGAATCCACCAAAAGCCCCATGAAAGAAACCAAACCTTCTCCAGTGATTTTCATAGAACAGGAATATTATGGGTTTTTCCAAATACTCGAAAAACAGATGGAACTGCTAATTGAAGCCCTTAACTTAGAAAAGCTCATCCCCAGCTTCACTTCCACCTTTGGACAGGAAATCAAACCTTTTGGAAACTATCGACTGAAAATCCTCGAAATAATCGGACTCCTGATAAAAATCGGCGCTCCTTTCAAATTTGCAAGCATTTTATGCAAATATAAGATTTTTGAAATAATTATGGTATTTTCTTGAATTTATTAAAGAAAGTTAACTTTTTCCTTGCAGAATCTATCCATGATGTTTGAATTCAACACATTTTTGCATGCAATTTGTGAGAAAATCGTGGTGGAATCAGTGGAGACGGAAAACGAAGAGTTGATCAAATCGGTAATTTTGAGTTTTTTCCTTTAAATTATCTCAGCCGCCTTATCTCTAACTATTAAATTTGAGCTGTTCATTGAATGCAGGGTCACTGCCAAACTCATCGAGGGGATCACACAAAAAGAGCTCATTATTAACAAGTAACCTTCTTTAAAAAGTCTCTTATTCTTCATTGCATTTTAGACCCAATCGTTCAGTCCAAAGAGGATATAAAGCATTCTTTATAAAAATATCCAACTTTTTAGTCAAATCCAATCTTTTGATCGTCACTGAAATTCTGCAGAAAGGTAAATATTTTAGCAAATTGGTTAAAAATGTGGCGGTTAGATGAGGCTTGGAAGGGGTTTGTGGGCACCGAATTGGAGAACATCAACGCGTTACAAAATAAAGATTTAGGGGGACATAACCCCAAAAAGGTCACTCAACCAGAAGAAGATGATAATTATAAAATCGAGATTGATATCAAGAAGATTTATGAGGTTCTTTATTTAAATGACTATTTGTTTATTTATTGATTTTTGGCTCGAATTTGAAATTTATATTATGGAATCATTAGAAGTTCAGCCAATATTTCCAAAATGGACCTGTGAAGGAAAAGAAGAACGACCTCGAGTAGTTTTTTATTAATTTTAAAATTATTTGATGAATTTTTCATAATAATTAGCAATGAGATAGAAGACGATTATGATAAAGAAAGCCCACCTGAATATGCTTCTCCAGAAAAAAATAAGGTAGCTATTTAATTTTTGTTTTTTTTGCTAAATTATAAATAATAACATTTTCAAATTGCTCATTAATTCTGATCAATTTTTTATTATTATTTAATTATTTTAAATTAATTATCAGTCTTGGTCAAGCTCTTTTAACTTTTCTCTTTTTCATGGAAATTATTATATTTACCTCTCATTTTTCAAGATTGAAGACGAAGATGTGGCTGAAATAATTGAATCTGAGGACTCCCCTGAAAAACATAACAAATCAATCGATGAGTAATAATTCTTCGTTTTTATTATTATCCAGAAATTTTTATGAAAAACTCTAGAAATGTTGAATTCAACGTCAATAATTACTGGAAGAACTGTCCGCAGTATAAAATCGAGGATTTGCTCAAAGAATTATGAGAGAAATTAAGTGCGAATTAAATTTTAACTAAAAAATAAAAAATCCTATTTTCAACAAAATTTCATTTCTAAAAAATTTTAAAAACTTCTATTTTCAACGAAATTTCATTTCTAAAAAATTTTAAAAACTTCATTTTTTAAACAACAGCATTAATTTTATTTATTTTCTGGCTGTTCCTCTGGGTTCGCCTCATCTTTCTTTGCGTTTTGCGGGTTTTTGATGAAATGATCAGCCGAATCAAACACTTTTTTCTAAAAAAAACGGGACAGCATTAATTTCTAGTTTTGGTTTTTAAGAAAATAGACTTCTTGTTTGTTTTTGAGAAGCATGGGCTTTTTCTTCGGAGGCCCATTCTTATACTTCGCTTCCATTTCTTTGGCTTGTTTGGCTACAACATCGTCTTCTTCAGGTTCCATGTGGAGAGGGGGTATAAAATTTCTGAAAATTTAAGAAAGAAATTAAAAAATGTTAATTTCTGAAGAGTTTTTATAAAAAAAAAAAAAGGATTCTAAATTTTATTTAATTTTTTTTATTATAAAGAGTTCGCAGCATTAATGAATGATAAAATGCAAACAAAAACCCAAATTATACAAAAGTAAAAAATTTCCAAAACTGTCTATGATTTTTCTCTCTATCTGAAAAACTTTAATTTATATTCCGGACTACCAACACTCTTGACTTCACTAATCTAAAAAAATTCCACATTATATAAAAATCCATAAATTCAAAAAAATTTACTTGATTTGGACTTTTCTTTATGGTCTTCTTGCCTGTGGTCAATGGAGTAATATCTTGTAAAGGGCTTCTGTTGCTATTTTTGTTGGAGCTATAGTTGGAATTGGATAAATGAGTGGGTTTCTGTTTGAGAGGAGTGAGCATTTTATTGTAGGGGTCGATGTTCTCCTTGTTTGGGTTTTCTGAATCCTTGAACTCTAAGTAGGAAGGCACCTCGGGAAGCTCAGAAGTACGTTCGAAAGAAGATCGAGAATTCATCCTGGGTTTAAAATTAAATTTGAATTTTAATTTTAGCAATTGTTAATTTTGAGAGCTTTTGCTAAAATTAAATAAAGCAACTGCAAAATTGGTTAAGCTGCAAAATTAAGAAAATTAGAAGAAAATTTTAAAAATCAAAAATCTTTAAAAGACTTTGTTTTAATTTTTGTATAAATTAGATAAGTGAAAAATAATTATCAAATTTCTTGTTATAAAATCAATTGACCCCCCAATATTTCATCAAAAACATTAGTTTTATGATATTATGTTTCTTCAAAAAAACCCAATATTTTTAATTTTCAAATATCCATCATTTTTTTTCGGAAAAAAAAATTTCGGCTTAAATTTTAGAGTCTCGCAAAAATTTATAAATTCCTTCAAAAAAAAAACACAAGAAAAATACTGCCAAAATCCATCATATTTTTTTTTCTTCAAAAAGATACGATCCCCCTTCTTATTCTTTTGTTGCATTCCATTTCAAATAAAACATTAATTTAAAAAAAAAAAAAAAATTACAATCTTTCATCCAAACCAACCTCTTTTCAAATGAATTCAAAATGGCTTCTCGATGCTTCTAACCCCAAATATCGCACAATTCGTGCAATCCAAAAGATAGCCAACCATGAGCTAATCTTCGAGACTGAAGCCATAGCTCTTACGGCCTATGTGCCGCAACGTGCGAATTTCTGCAGTTTCTGCTTCCAGGAGTCCTCTGCTCTTTCCAAATGTGCGTCCTGTTCCTTGTTCTATTATTGCGGACCCGAATGCCAGAAGAAAGATTGGCTTGCCTATCACAAAATCGAATGTGAAGGGCTGAAAAAAGCTGCAAATATCGAATATTCGAATGAATTGATCCTTTCCTTAAGACTATATTTGGTATATAAGGAAAATGCAGGCTTTCAGGATTCGATCCTCAAGATGAAATCTCATGAGGACATTTATTCAGAGGCAGAGATGGCAGAAATCAAAGAGATGTCGAAAAAGATCTCTGAGATTTTAAACGAAGACCCAAAGGAGATCCCGACTATATTTTCGATCATTTGTAAAGCCAAGATTAATTTCTTCACCATCGAAAAGCCATCCTATGTCATGAACATGTCAGTGGGCACGGGTTTCTATCAAGGCGAGGCCAATTACTTCAATCATTCATGCCTTCCCAACGCTTTGAAGATCTATTCCAATAGAAAATTAAAGATTTTTGCCTCAGAGGAGATCTTGCCTGAGCAGGAGATCTTCATTTGCTATGATGACATCATGGGTAAACCATTCAATTGGAGACAGGCATATCTCAAGAAACATTACAAAATGACTTGTTTATGTAGACTTTGTTCGAAGGAGGCAAAAAATGACAAAGAGATCTATCCAAACATTGGTTTGAAATGCGGGAAATGTCCAGAAAAGGGTGAGATCATCAACAATAAATGTAAATCATGTGGTTTTATCTATAAATACGCTGATTTGGCTACTTTGCATCATGACCTGGAGTCAACATTTGAAAAAACCTTAAAAAACATGAAGAAATTCGAGGAAAGTCTCATCTTCCTTGAGGAAATCAAGAAAGCCAGGCTCGAAGTTCATTCATTTCTCATAGAAATGATAGTGAGCTCTATAATTCATCAATATTTCAACCTGTGTTTCGAAACCCATCCCAAGGAATGTTATAATTTATTGAAATTTTATGTCAGAAACTACCAGAAATGGTTCGAGATTAAAATTCCGAGTTTCGGGTTTAAAATAAACGAGCTTTCGAAGCTTGCGTTGAAAATGAAGAAGGGAAAAAAAGCCAGGAGGTATTGTGAGGAGGCATGGCAACATTTGAGTCTGCATTTTTCAGAGGATAATTGCAAGGAAATGAAGGAATTAGCCAATAGAAGAGTGCTGATTCAAGGGTTGTTAGACACTGGGAGTGAGATTAGGAAGAATGAAAATAAAGGGATTTTAAAGATAGATTAGATTTTTTTGGATCCATAAAAAATCATTGATATATAATAAGAGATTTTTTCTTCTTTTTTTTATGGGTTTACAAATGTTCATATTCTTTCGTGACTTCGTGGAAGGATTCAGCCACATATTTCACATTCTTGGTGTTAATCCCACTGACGGACATCCGTCCATCGTTTGTCAGATATATTTGGAATTTTTCTGCTAGATATTTGACCTGTTCTTCTTCAATGCCCTTAAGAAAAAGATGATTTTAGGTAGTTTTTAATGTTTGTTTGTTTACAGTGAACCCGAACATCCCAACTTGTCTGTTAATATGTTCCCAATTCAGCTTGGAACCCACCTCACCCATGGTTTTCACCAATAGTTTCCTCATGCTGGTGATCCGATCGTTCATGATCTTTACTTCCTTTATAAAAATTTCAAAAATATCTTTTTAATTTAATTCAGCGATCACTCTTATCCATAATTGGAACAATTCCGGGTTCGTTAATATGGTTGTCACCAGCTGGGCACCATATAAAGGCGGGTTGGAATATAATCTTCTGGCCAGGATCTTCATCTGCGATTGCACTGCGAAGGCCTCTTGTTCAGAATCACAGATCGTGCTTAAACATCCGATCCTTTGTCCATAAAGTCCAAAAATTGCCGAAAAGGAATGCGCGAGAATTATTGGGACTTTCTGTTTCTCATCCGCGAATAGCCTCAAAGCTAAAGAGTCCTTGACAATATCTCCAGAAGCGAAGCCCTAAGTTTCTTCTTTAGTAATATATCGATAAATCGCTTTATTTACCTGAAAGGCCATGTCGAAGAAAGCTAAATGCTTCTTTTTCAACATGAGATCCTTCAATTGTTTCCATTGCTCTTGGGTCAAATCCACGCCGGTTGGATTATGAGCGCAGGCTTGCAAGAGGATTATCGATTCGGCTTCAGCATCGTCTAGGTCCGCGATCAAACCATTGAAGTTGATAGCCTGTTTATATTTTGAATTTATGAGATCATATCTTTTCTTTTTTTCATACCTTCAGCTTCGCGTCGTAATATCTATATTCCTTATAAGGTAAATTCAGCTCTATGCAGATATTCTTATGGTTCGGCCAACTCGGCTTAGGGATAAAAACAGTCTTCCCATCTAAATCCCCCCTTCATAAATTCAAATATTTTTTTTTTTCTTACTATTTTCTAGAAATTTCTTGCAAAGTTCAAGTCCCAATCTCAAAGCTCCTGTTCCTGATACACTTTGCATAGCAGCGATTCTTTTCTCCTTAATAGCCATGTAATCCTCCCCGAAAGCTATATTTAACGCGGGAGTCATAAAGGCCTCAGAGCCTTGCACAGGCAAATATTCATGGTCCATATCCCCCTTTTCTATTAATAAAGTCTGTGCCTTCTTCACACATTCCAAAATCACAGGTCGGCCTTCATTATCTCGAAATGAAGCCAAACTCAAATCCACTTTATTGGAATGAATGTCCCGTTTGAAAGCCTCATAGGCACCTTTAGAAATGGTTAGATAATATTGCTAAAAGAGATGATGGACCTAGGATCGGATCCATTGGAGCTTTGGGGATCTTTTTCCATACGGAGAAACATCGAAATGATGGATAGAAAAGGAATTTGATGGACATTTATGGAGATTTTTAGATATTTAATGATTTGAAATAAAAGGGAAAATAAGAAGCTTTTTAATTAAAACAAGCGACTTAAGGCATTTCACGGAAATGGACGAAAAATTAATAAAGTAAATGATTGTAATTAATATGGACAGAAAATGCTTTAAAAATGCTTATTTTTTGTCTGGTTCAGCTGGGAATCTCATGAATTTCCAATCGATCGGCTGAACTCTATATAAACCTTTGATCAAAATACATAGATTGTTGCAAAAACCCAAATTAAAGGGGGAGCCGAATTTCCTAGGGATTTCCTTGAGATAGGTGATTTTCTTCCAGCTCAGATGCTCCCCTTGGAAAAAAATGATGAAAAATCAACAAAAATGGTTGAAATTACACATGTCGTTAAGTTGTTGTAAATGAGGTAGGTGTGATATATTACGAGATTAAGAGTCATCAAAAGGAAAAATATCAGGATTATCGTGATGATCACATTCCCCCAATTGGAGACTCCCCAATTATCTGCTTCCATTGTGCTGTTCATTGAAACGAGGCTTTTTTTTAGAGTCCAACAAATCTCACTGAATTGAAACACGCAGAATAAATAAAAAAGCAGCTTGTTTTTTTCACCGATGCACGACCCTTTTATTAAATTATAAATTATATATTTTTCTTTATTTTCAAATGAAATTATAAACACTAAATGTGAATAAAAAACAAAAAAACACTTAATGTGAATAAAAAAAAAAAAAATTAAAATTTCAGTGAATTCATAAAAAAAAATAATTATTTTTTTTAAGACTAAAAGTCCCCCCAAATTACCAAAAAAAAAGTTATGGACTAAAAAAAAAATTAAAAAAAATTACCAATCCAAGCACAATGATGATCATAGGTTCCCACACATCTTTCGCAAAAAACGCAATGTTTGCATCTCAAAGGTTGTTCCAAATTGCATTTCGTGCAATACCTTTTCTCCACGAAATAATCATTTATATTATTCTTCAAAATATTGCTATTTTGGATTTGTATTGTGTTCTGATTCCCCCCAATCCCACTGAGATTATTAGTTAAATTGTTGTTGAAAATCGATTCCATAAACGTCTTCTTCGAAACGGTCACTCCAGTCGTGTTATTTTTCTCAAAGGTCGTGATTTTAGCATCAATTCCATTTTTTTCTATCGATTCATTAATTGAATTTTTAAGTCTTGAGGTATTATCCTTAGATTCTCCTGAGATTTGAGGCACCGTGTCAGTTGGAGGCTTCAAAGGCTCTATTTTCAAAGGAATACTAAGTTTTAAAGGGTTATTTAGGGATTTAGGTGGCTCAATATTGCGAATTAAGGCATCATCTTCTGATACCATGCAGAATTTCGCATTGAACTCCCCAAATTTCAACATTTTCGAATTGAATTCCTCTTCATCTAAGTAAATTTCTATTTATTTTCAAACAAATCATCGTTTTACTTGAGGAAATAGACGGGGGACTTAATAAGATACTATTTGCTTTTTCTTTATTTTCAATGTTTTCTTTTTTACTTCTTATTTCTATAGTTATGCTTTCCATCTCATGGACTTTTTGCGGGGTGCCTGCTATATTGTTATTATAATCCTTTTTTTCTGATCTTTTTAATGAAATCTCATGTTTGAAGCCAAATGTTAAAGCGTTTTCTACTTTTTCAGGCTCTTTTTTTAAGAAATCCGAATTTTTGAAATCCAGAATCGCATTATCCGCGTCTTTATTGTCATCTGCGATGTTATTGAGCTCAATTTCCTCAAGAATCTCATTCGAATCCTCCCAATTGTCTTTCTCCTTCTTGCCATTGTTGTTATGATGAGAATTCTCTTCATTCGCCATTGAAACATCCAATGTTTTCTTCATTATTTTCTCTTCCACTTCTTTAAGAAAACCAGGCTCGAGGCGTCGAACGTTGAATTTATTAGTAGCTTCGGACTTTTGAATCGACTTTTTCAAAGATTTGTTCATCAAATCCTCTGTATTCTGCTCCTTTTTAAATTTTTCCATCGGTATGAATCCAGGGTTTTTATAATGGAGAGTCAGGAATAACAGGAAAACAGTTATAATTAGTCCCCTAAAATGGTAAAAAAAAGAAGAAATGCAAGAGTACCAAAAAATTGTGATCTCAGGATTCATGAGGTCACGGGATTCTTGAGGACATTGGAAAATCAAGATGCATATCATGAAAATCGTGAGAGAAAGATAGAGAAGTAAGGAAGCCCAACCTAAAAAAATGATGAGGTTTGATGGGGGGGGGGGGGATGTACGTTTGTTGTAAAGGATTCGACATTCCCAGAGATTTTTGAGAATACTCATTGAAAGCAAATGGTTTTTTTTTTATAATTTTTGATGATTGTGAAAAAATTGTTTATGTTAGTATATTAATTAATTTCATTGATCAAGAATCTGCATTTTTTTTTTTGCTTATTTAAATTCAAAATTGCAAAAATTCAAGATTTTTTTTAATTTTGTTTTTTTTATTTGCTTCTCATAAGTTCAAAAAGTTCAAAATTTTAGGAAAACAAATTTTTTTTAAAAAAAATAGACATTTAATTAAAAATTTCAAAAGGGATTTATTTTAGCCCAATTTTATTTTTTGTAAAATGTTCAAACATTTTAAAATTGAACTTGATTATGGCTTATAAAAAAGCAAAACAATGAAAATTCTTATAAATAAATTTTCATTTTTGTTCCAAAAAATTCTTTTCTCAAAAAAAAATTAGTATAATTATCATTTTATTTTAATAGCATATTCTTAAATTCTTATTGGCATAACTCTCCCATAGAAAGAACTTGGGAATCTCTTTCGAAGCTTGATATTCCTTAACTCCGGGCAAACTATACAATTTCTTCACAAGACTCTTCAAATTTTCAAGTCCAGCGAGCAAATCTCCATCTTGAATCAACATCCATTCGACTCCTTCAGCAATAACAAAATCCATCACTGTCAAATTCCCACATACAAATTCCTTTTCCCCCAAATGTTTAGCCAAAATGACAAAAAGAGGCAGCACGTTACTTTTCAAAGTTGCCACAACATCCGGATCGTTTTTATTAGTACCCACCTCATAGAATTTATTTCTCAAATCAGCCCAAAAACTCCGGATTTGCACAAAATGGATCTCCCCTTCAAGATTTTTCCCTAACAGGTCCGTCCTTTTCACCTTCAAGCAAATATAAACAAGAATTGCTTGACTTTCGGTAATGGTTTTGCCTTCATCGATTAAATAAGGCAAATTCGGAAAATCGCTGGCCAATTTAGGCTTGGCTTCTTTGAACCAACTATCTTCGCTTGGATATCTAACTTCTGTAAAGGGAATATTGACGTAATGTAATAGATTTCGGATGGGCTGTCCAGCCCCTCTAACATCCCAATGTCCGAGAATCATGAATTATTTTAATAATTTTTCTTCTTTTATTTAAAATTTAATATATCTAAAATATATAGATATTTGAGGCTATAAACTTAAAATCGTCTCCCTATCTAAAATCCATGAAATTTGCAGCATTTTTTTCCGATCTCTTCAACTCCTCCTATAAATGTCATAAGGAAGAGGTCGAAATCGATAACCCAGCCTTCGGCCAGATGGACCCTCATCTCAAAGTAGATGAAAGCGACAACAACGGAGAACTTGAAGTGGATCCTTTCGCCAAAATGAACAAATTCCCCAATAAGCCTCCTTCTTTTGATGCCCTCCTCAACAATATTCGTGCCATCACCAAAAAAGTAGAGCATATCAAAGGCTTCAAATTTGACATTTCAGGTGCTTTGTCCAATAACTTCCATGTGCAACATACCTGGAACATTCCAAACCCAGGCGGTCAGCCACAAAAGAAGGTGCTTGACGGGTTCTACATTTTATCGACTCAATACCTGCATGGCGAGTTGAGGACCATGATGGATCAGCCGAAATTTATCATGACTGGAAGAATCGACAATAATGGGAAGTTGGAAGCAGTCATCATCAAGAAGCTCAGCGATAGGATCACCTGTAGATTGAATGCAATGTACCCCAATTCAGATATTAATTACTCGCAGCTGAATTTGGATGTCGATATTGAAGGTAACTTAAAAAACTAATGTTCATTTTACATATTTTTATTTTGCTGGAGGGAGCGAAAAATTGGATGGGGGGGGGGGAGCAATGCTTTTTTTTAGGGGGAGGGGGGGGGGGGGGTGGCTGTAGATTGCGTTTTGTGCATTGTGAATATTTTTTAAGGTGAGGATTATTGTCATACGATAAAATACGGGACGGGATTGGTATCATTTAACATGATGCAGAATATCAGAAAAGGTTTGGTGGCAGGCTTTGAGTTGATGAATCTCGTAAGTTCTAGATTAATTCTTTCTGAAAATTTTCTTCTAGTCTGAACGAAAGCTTTCGCTTATGAACTATGCTTTGAAATACACTCATTCTGATAAAAAAAATAGCTTCTACTTGCAATACACCGCTCCCAATGAGACCCTCACTCTAGCTTATTCTCTCTGGTTGAAGAAGAAGGCCTTTTTGGTTTCAGAATTGGAAGTAAACACCAATGAAGGAGAAACAAATTCAATTATAGTACATATTTTTAAAAAAAATATACAAAAGTTAAAATTTTTAGGGATATAGACAAAAATTCTCGCATAGCGAAATCATCGCCACATTGAGCAGCAAGGGAAAGATCAGCACGGTATTGAATTTGACCGGTTTTGCATATCAACTGAAACTCTGTTCGATCGCTAACTATTGGAAAGATAGTTACAAATTCGGCTATGGGATCGCCATGGGCCAAATGCAATAAAATAAAACGCTTTATTGTTCTGAATTCTTAAAGAATTATTTCTGAACTCCTCAGATAAAAAACAAAAAAATTAAATTTTTTTTTTCCTATAAAATCCTTTTAAACTCGCAAAATATATGTGTTGTTCTTTCCTCGCCTTTTGCGGCTTTTCTCTCTATGCGGCTTTCTTTTTCATCGGTGACTATCTAACGTAGTTTTTTTAGACTCTCTTTGTATTTATTAACAAACAGCCAACCCAATATGGAATATGAAGCTATTAAAGAAGGAGCCAGTTTAAAAGCCAGAACTCTTATGTTGGAATATAAAGGGACTCACATTTTGGTGACAGCCTTGTGCTTAGGAAGCTTGATATTTTTGAGTGTTTTGGCTGTGTATTTGGTATTGATATTACATTTTTGGCAATATTGCTGGTCTTATTAATATTTTTTGCACAGTTTTATACTTCGATGACAGAACAGAAACCTATGGCAGGAATTCAACCCAAAGAAATTGGTCAAAATAAGAAAAAGATTTGAAAATAAATCGAAGACTTTGCGAAATAAATATATATGAATTTTTTGTTTTTTCTGAAATTAAAAATGAAAAAAATGAAAAAAATAAAAACTTTTCTTTAATCCGCCAAATTATTTAATTTCCCACTTATTTTACAGATTTTTCTAAGAAAAAACTTTAATTCTTATTTCAAGTCGTTAAAATTTATAAATTTCCTATTTCGCCATTTTTCATATCCATGGATTCTCTCAAAGAGAAATTCTTCGTTTGGGGTCGTCTAATCCTGATAATCTTGCTTTCAAGCATTATTTTAGCCGAAGGTCTCTACTTCGTCTTCGCAGTCCTGGGAATTTGCATTGACTTTTCAGTGAGTCATGAAAAAGCTCGTTATTTATTAAGTTTTGTGATAATCCTATGCTTTTGTGCTTTGTTATATCTCATTTATCATATTTACTTCCTCAAGGAACATTATGTGGCTTTGGGATGCAGCTCAAAGCTTTCGAATGAAGAATATGAGAAAATGAAGAAATTAATGACCAAAAGTGAGGTGGAAAAGCTGACGAGGTCCAATGAATACCAGGAATATTTGAGGAAGAGCCAGATTTTCAATGTTGATAAAAGAAAGGAACAGGCGGAAGAAAGTGAGGAGATTTTCTCATCTGATAGTGAAAAGGAACGATAAATTTTGGCTTTTTAATCCCATTTGTCTTTTTTTCGGGGAAATTTTGATATTATATTAAGTAATTGTTGCCACTTTTTCAATTGTCCGTTAGGAAATAAAAAAAAAATAGTTTTTCTTTTCCATTTTTCATTCTAAGCTTCATTTTTCATAATTATATATTAATCTGGAAATCCTAAAACCTACAATTTTATTTTTGAAATTTATCTTCTCAAATCATCATCCAAAATAAAAAAAATTCAATATTTCATATCAAAACTCCTTAAAAAATCCTCTCACAAACAAAAAAATGGTACATCCCCTCTTTTTTTAATATTTTTACACCAAGTTCTAGTCTTACCCCCTCGCCCTCGGTATTGTGGGTATTCTCCTCTTCCAAGACTCCAAAGAAAAACCCGTCCAAAATTGGTCTTACAGAGATGACGTCGGTTCTCATTGGGGTATCAAAGGTTATGAAGAAATGGTCACGGAAGTGGGCACTCATCATGGACATGTGAGCTGGCCCCAGAACAGATTTTTGGGGACATACGATTCAGGAAGGTATGCATTTTGTCTTTCAATTGTGTTAATAAATGAAATTTTAATGCAATATAGCGTCAGAAGAGGATTCCAAGTGTTTGCCAGAAACTGCGCGAACTGCCATGGTGCCATTTACAAGAAATATGATGTCCTGTTGGATAAAGCCTATAAACAATTAGAATTGGCGGTAAGGAGATGGTATCTAACTGGTTTTTTGATGTAATTTTATGAAGTCGATGGTGACAATGTTCTCAATCAACCCTGGTCACCACCATTTCAAGCAATATTATTATCAAGAATGGACTGATAGAGATAGATTGATTCATGATAGAATTTACCCAACTTATTTCAGTCAAGATGGTAAAACAACAAATTTTGTTAATTTTTTATATTAAAATCTCAGAGGCCAAAAACGCAAATGGAGGAGTCTGGCCCACTGACTTCAGCAAAATCCACAAAAGACCCGGTGGAGTCAATTATATCTATAACATTCTCACTGGATACCATTTCAAGTCCCCATACGGCATTGATATTCCCAAGGGGAAATCATTCAACCCTTATTTTGACCATATGATTTTGGGAATGCCAAGAGTTACTTATCTTTTTTTTAAAAAAACGTGTTTTTGAAGAATTTTTTTTGATTTCAGCAATTGGTGGATGGATTGATCGAATATGATGATGGTACCCCTGCTTCCACCCCCCAAATGGCATTTGATGTGTCAAATTTCATCAACTACATCCAAAGAAGACATGGGTTTAAAAGACCGGACAAGGAAGTGAGGAACTATATGTATGAAAATAATTTGAAGTGTTTTTATTTTGTGAAATTTTAGGGTCGTAACAGGAATGCTGCTTTTGTCTCCGTTCATGTACTTGAAAACAAGAGCTTTTTATAGAAATTTGCTTTCGGGTTCTTTTTATGAGTTTTGAAAAAAAATAAATTTCAATGTTAGTTCGATGGGAAATGTACGCGGTTCGAGATGGTGTGTATTATAAGCATTTCAAAGAAGGCGGAAGAAACTCGAGAGCCCAACAATTCAGAAATAACTTCTGGGTGTAAGGGTTGAAAAATCTAATACAAATTGGAAACTCGTTCGAAAAAAAAAAATTGAACAATTGGAAAATAAAAAAAAATTTTTTGGGGAAAAAAATATTTAACATTTTTTTTTGGATGGATTTATAAAAAAGCGGCAGTGTTTTAATAAAAATTTTCACCATAATAATATTTCTCTTTTCAGGATTTTTTGATATTTTTTAGGATTTTTATAAGAAAAGCCATTTTCCTATATTTATTAGAGGATTTTCTAATATATTACATTAAAAAAAAACTCTATGAAATTATAATAATTTAATTAGAAATGTCTCTAATTATAGATGCTTCAGAGTCATTGCATTCTCACAGAAAAATGAGCGATCAAAAAAGGTTCATCATTATTGCGTTTCTATCAACCACACCATTAAGTGACACTCCTATTTTTAATAATATTGTAGTTCACAGGAAGTGTGCTAAAATTCCTCAATTCCTTAATTTATTGAAGGAAAAGGTGAATAAAATCCTTGAGGGTTCCAAATCAGTTTTTTTCTTCAACTGGCAGTACAATTCCACCAAAATGAAAAATTTTCAATATTGCTGCAATCAACCGATCAACTCGATTGGAACCAACGATAAACAGCTAAGATTTTTCGTTTTCAGTGAAAATTTTCCAACCTTTAATCTTATTCAACCCAACAAAACGAAAAAGGTCAACATGAAGTCTCAAGCTATAGGCAAACCATGTGGAAAAATAATGCTGCCAGCTATTATTGTGATGAACATGAATTATCTACCCAAAGACTCGATTCAAGGTTTTAAAGTTGGCGCAACTTCCTTAAGTCTAAAAATAGCTCAATATTTTAATGAAATTGAGCTCTTGTTAGGGTTCCTACTTTATAAAAGAGATGAATCTCTGGTTCAGCCAGAATTATTTCAAGAAACAATTTTCGGGTTCGAATGTGTAATTCTTGCTTTCAATTTTAAAATGGAAGCTGTTGAGCTCAAAGATGCAATAAAAAAAGCCATATTTCTTATGAAACGCAATAAACATCAATCGGTTATTGCTTATTATCAAACAGACACGTTGCTTTCTTATCATCCAGCAGAAATTCCTTGTTGTGTTACTCATCATGGGCCCTTTGTAGATGATTTTCAGAAACATTACTCTGCAACAGAAGCCTATATTGCTTTCGAAAGCAAAGAGAAAGCTGAACACCTCAGAATTCAGCAGGAGAAAGGAATAAAAACCTTAATAAATAAAAGGTTTTATGTTCTTCAACATTCCAAATTGCAAGGCAATTACCTTTTAAGAAAAGGAGTAGAAGCAAAAAGAATAAAAAGCATCATTCCTCCTCTTTTTTCTACAGCTGAATTTCATCAAATAAAACCAATGTCCTTATTAAACAAAAAAATTCTTGATTTTATTACTATTCGAGATAAAGAAATCATCCTGTTCACAGCTGTTGCCAGATTAGATCATTTCAAGAACATTGAAATGTTTATAAAAGCAGCATTAGAAGTTTTGGCAAGGAAAATTCCGGCCAAAATTTTGGTGTTTGGTGACGATGAACAAAATGTTCGCCGAAAACTCCTGGAAACTTTGGTGCCATCCAAATATCAATCATATTTTTTGTTCTCTCATAAACTCCCTCAGGACCAACTATTTACCATTTATAAGGAATTACATGGCAAATCTATTTTTGTTTTCTCATCACGATATGAAACGCTTGGAATTACCCCTTTGGAAGCTGCCCTCAGTGGAGTTTATACTATCGTCCCAAACCTTCCTTATGTTGAAGCCTCAGAGTATTTCCCCTCCGTATCCAAATTTGATTATCAGATGAAATCTCTTGCGGATCGCATAGTTACCCTCTATCTTTCTGATGATTGGTGGAAATCTAATTATCAAAAACCATTTTTCTCGAAGCAATTTTCTAAAAATTTATTCAAAAATAGAATGACTGAAGTTTGGACAGAAATTTCAA
>Ga0302186_10001868_pt1 | contig 16796 bp, 12 predicted proteins | sample II_Bog_E1_2_FD_198782 | JGI IMG/M metagenome (GOLD analysis project Ga0302186, IMG submission 198782) | Peat permafrost microbial communities from Stordalen Mire near Abisko, Sweden - II_Bog_E1_1 | ecosystem: Environmental > Terrestrial > Soil > Wetlands > Peat | place: Sweden: Abisko... | reverse complement strand
TTTTCTTTTTTTTTTTTAGTTAAATTTGGAATTTGAAATTTGTAAATTGCAAATTCCAAATACATGAAAAATTTGATTTTGCAATGTAGTAAAAAAAATATACTTTGTCTTATCAAAATTTTACAAATTTATTCCAATCAAAAAATCGAAACAACCAAAAATCTATTTTTTTTTCTTTTTCTCTGAATAAAAAAACCCTCACCCGATCAAAATCCCTTTTTTTTATTTTATCCTTCCATTCCCTTCTCCTCATTTTCCTTCCCAATTTCTTCCAATCTCCCAATCCTCCCATTGATTTCCTCATAAATCCTCATGACATCCTTGCCCCCAGTTTGAAAAGCCTCAACAAGTCCTTTTTTCACTTCTTGTACATTTTCAAACATTTCTCTGATTTCTCTAATATTTTTCTTATTTTTCTGATAATCTCTGCCCTTTTTCATCGTTTGCAAGGATTCCCTTAATTTCAAGATATAATCATTGATTTCACCATAATTATTTCTTGAGCTAAGATCAGGAAACACCTTTTGTTGATTTTCCTTCAAAATCTCTAGTTTCTCATAAGGGTTTTCCTCAGAAAAATCAAGCCTTTTCCTGGGATTTTCTTGGAAATCAGCTTTTTGCATTATTTCCTCAGTAAGTTCAAGTATTTTATGCTTTAAAGCCTTGTTTTCAACCTCAAGTTTCGACTTTTCTAACTTTTCATCGTTTTCTAACATAAAAATCTTCACTTTTTCTAATAAATCATTGCATTTTCTCTGATAAAGCTCTAACAAAGCACTGTTTTCCTCATATTTTTCTATGAGTTTCTTGTTTTCGGACAAGAGAGTTTCAAGATCATGAGATAAAGTCTCGATTTTCTCATCTTTTTTCTCGATTTTATCTAGAAAATCATTTTTTTCAATCTCATGGTCCGCATTCACTTTCGTCAAGACCTCGGGTAATAAATCCTGGAATTTCTCATTAATTTCTAATAAAAACACGATTTTCCTTAATAAATCCTCGTTTTTTTCTTTTAATTTCTCATGATTTCCCTCTTTTTCCTCTAATTCTCTCATTAAATCCTCGTTTTTTCTAATAATTCCCTGATATTCCTCTTCTAAATCTCTTTGATTTTGAGTGATTTCCTGAAGAGTTTTCTCTAATTCCTCATTAAAACCCTTATATTTTTCTAATTCCTTGCTAGAAACCCTCAATTCTTTTTCAAGTCTTATGGATTTCTCTTCATTTTCATGGGTTTTCTCTTTAATCCTCTTGAAGTTTTCATTCAAATCGTTGATTTCCTGGTTTTTCAAACCGATTTCCTTATTTCTTTCATTCATAACAACCTTCAAATCGTCTTCTTTTCTCTTAATAATAAGGTCTTTTCGCTCAATTTCGCCTTCGATTTCTATCAATTCTTGTTCAATTCCCTTGATTTCCTCATCTTTTTGCTTAATAATCCCTTCTTTTATTCTAATTTCCTCATCTTTCTCTCTAATTCTCTGATCTTTATTGATAATTTGGCCTTTGATTTCCTCTGATTCCTGCTTAATTTCAACATTTAACCCATTTAAAGCCATGATCTTTTGATCTTTCTCATGAATCAGACTTTTCGCCTGTAATAAATCCTGTTTAAAAGCCTCATAATCTAATCTTTCCTTAGTAAATCCATTGATTTTCTCACGAAAAATTCCTACATTTCTGTTATTTTCCTCACAAACTCTATTCAATTTACTGTTTTCCTCTAATAAAATCACTAGTTTTTCTTGTAATCCTTGTTGAATTTCGAAGTCTTTGCTTTGTTTTTCCTGCAAATCCTCTATCATCTTGCTTTTTTCAGTTAAAATCTCAGTGAATTTCTCAGAATTCTCTAATAATTTCTCATTCATCCTTTCCATTTCCTTATCTTTATCTATTAATTTATACTGTAAAATCTCATTTTCTTCTAATCCTTTTTCCTTAAGAATGATCTTCTGTTCTAATAACCCGAAGATCTCTTCATCTTTTTCATTAATTAGCTTCAAAAGCCTCGAATTTTCCTGTTGTAACATCAAGGTTTTATTCTCATTTTCTAGAGTTTCTTTATTTAAAGGCTCATAACCTCGAATTTGTAGATTCAATTTATCGTTTTCTGATAAAACCATTTGAATGCCTTCTTCTAATTTCATGATTTTCTCTGTGAGATCCTCTTGATTGAAGTTCTTTTGAATTTGTGAGTTTTTCTTCAGATATTCGTTCTCTTCTATTAATAACATCAGCTTTTTCTCAGTAACTGGAAGAGATTTTAGACTTTCTTCATATTTCATCTTCCAAAACTCGATTTCATGTGTTTTCTCCATGATTTTTCTTGATAAATCGTCATTTTTCATAGCTAAATCTAAAGGGAAAGTCTTGATTATCTTAGAATCTTGAAGACCGTTTGGGGAATATTCAGCATGGGGATAAATCTGAAGGAATTCATTAGAAGATGCTGATAAAGGAGCTGGTCGAGCTATGAGTTTCACTGGACTATAAGAAGAGGCTAAAAGACTTTTAGATCTAGGGTTCATTGGTTTTAATAAAGAAATTTGAAATTATATAGAGACAGTTTTTCGAAATTAAGAGATTATAGAAGAGAGTTGTTTATAATATAAAACTTTTATTCAAATTAAAAGTCCTCGAATTTTTTATATATTATGGCTAATTTTATTTTAACGGAAGAATACAAAGTAACTTTCATTGATTTTCAGCCTATTAAAACCTCTTTATAGCTTAAGGAAGAGAATAAGACCTCTTCATCTATAGCCAATCGGAAGAAATATAACATAATTTCCAATGAACTCAGAAGGAAAATCATTGAAAGACTATCGAACAATATCATTCCTTTGAAACAGGTATTTTATATATTTATTTATTAAGGAAATTTCATGGGTTTTTCAAAAGGTTTCGAAGGAATTCAATATCAAATTATCCACTTGTAAAGCCATTCTTCATGTCTTTCAAAAGGAAGGACGTTTCGAAAAGAAAAAGAAAAGAATCAGAAAACCCAAATTCCAAACAAAAGGACAAACTTCTCTCAATTTCAATGATAAAAACCTTTCTTGGCTTGTGTTTCCAGACCTCGAAAGTAAACTCAAATTTCTTAAAAAAACAATAGTAAAAAACTCATTTTCGTTAGCTTTTTTGAAGAGATTTCCAAAATTGAGAGCGTTTTTCGATAAAACTACAATAAAAAATTGCTTTGAAGAAGAAAGTCTTGAAGAAACTCGATCTGATGACCTGACCAACACTTCCAATATCATGGGGAAACAAATGAAAACAAAGCTTTCGGTTGGGAAAAACCTAGATTCGCAAGAAAATGAGACGAATATGAGCTTTTTCTCAGAAGAAAACACGAAAAATGACAGTTTAACGGTTCTTAAGATGATGTGGGAAAAAATCTTCGAACATTTTGGTGCTTGATTTCAAGGCTTTTTTAAGCTGTTTATAATAAGGCTTCTTTATATTTTCAACATATTAATCAACGAAGCCAAAGGCTCGTTTTACAAAATAAACTTTTATATTTAGTTAGAAAAAAAATAGAAAAAAAATGAATTTCTTGATTTTTTCAGTTTTTGGGATTTTTTCTTTGATTTTTTATGATGATTTTCTTGTTCTAAATAAAAAATATCTCTTTTCGTTTTAATAAAATATACCCTTAAACAAGATTTCAGGAAAAGAATCCTTAATTCATAAGACAAATTCTTCAGGAATTTATGGTTTTCCTCATCAAAGATTTGGACAATCTGGAAAATCAGCTGAAAAATCATTATCGACGATGAAAATTATAGAGAAAATAATTTGAAGCAGAAAAAAAAGCTGAAGATTGCTTTGCTCATCAAGCCAAATCTGCATTAAGGAAAAGCCATTAATAATAAATAATTAAAGCTGTTCTCAATTCTTTCAAATTGACCTCTGTTTCTGCATGATCTATATATCCGCTCAAAAAGATTCCTTGAAAGGTTTTTAGAAATGCAGTTTAATATGTTCTCCTTCTCTTTCCAAGTGGCAGTTGTCCCATAGTGTTTGCATATGCACGTCCCTCTGTAGTTTTAATGTTGATTTACAATATCTCCTCCTTCTGTGGAGCTTTTTCGAACTATTTTTTCATTGATTTTGTAAAAACCTTCTCGATTTATAGATTGGACTAATAATATATGGTTGCAATCCCAGCCAAAAACATCTGGAATTCAGAGAACTATGAAGTTAACAGTTAAGTTGGAGGTCGCGATCAGCTATCACCACAACCGAGAAAGGGTTGAGTTCGCATGGATTAGTGAGAAATGTTATTAATTTGTGTACTCTTAAAACAAATTATTATGTTTAGAAAAAAATTCTATAACTTATTTTATAGAAAAATGCTTCTATAAACTTATTTCTATAGAAGTAAATTTATTATGTTTAGAAAAAAATTCTATAACTTATTTATAAATAAAAGTCATAATTTATGTCAATAAATGAAAAATTAAAAAATTTAAAAGATTTTTTTTTTCAAAAATCGAAACTTCTTTCAAAATTTAAAATAAAAAAACTCCAAAACAAAATTACAAGAAGAACTACCCATAATCAAAAAAATGGTTCTCATTCATTTTAAAAAAACTGAAAACAACCAATTTCTTTACGAGACCCAAGCCTCTACAAAAACTGATGACCTCATCATTGAACTCGTTTATGGTAAAATTTAAAAAATAAGATCCAATATAAAAAACTAATTTCCACTCCTTTTTAGTTAACAATACTCGTGTGGTCATTGATCGACTTGCTCAATTCATTGAGGACCTTGCAACATTTGGTTAAAAACATCACAAACCTTCTTCTTTTTTTAATTTTTTTAAATTCATTTTAAGGTCCGATAAAACCTGAAGAATTAAGGGGTTTGACGAGTGAAGAAACCTTGAAGACTGCAGTGTTATTTTAAATTTTTTCTTCATAAATTCAAACCATTTTCAAATTTTAGTGAGACCCTCCCTCCCGAAAAGCAAAAATATGCATTTAAACAACCACTTCAGCCTGGTCAACGATACAACGATGATAAATCAGGTTTTCGAATCGGTGTGATTCTCTCTGAAGAGGTCACCAATGTGATGATGGGAGAGGTTCTAAAAGCTAAGAAATATATCAACAAGCAACAAGTTGGTTTGAAAGTTCCTTTGACCAGAAAAGGACTCCAAGATTGTCTTGATGGTCTTCGTGGGGCTGTGATGATCGCATATCCTGGATATTTCAGTCTTCCAGAATACGAACCAGCTCGAGAAGTTCTTGAGAACAAAATCGATTTCCAATACATTCAAACGGACTTCTATGATGTATTTTAAAGATATTAAATTTTCTTTCCTTAATGTTAAAAATTTTAGTATTTCATTGAAAAAGACACGAGTCTTTGGTGGGCAGGAAAAGAAATTTTCAGAGGAAAAATTTTAAGTGATTTCATAGGAAAGAATGAAAAAACAAAAATAGTTATTTTTTTTTTTTTTAAATAAATAAATAAATAAAAAAAGGTCGTTCGATTACAAAAAAGCGGGGGGGGAGCACCTGTGAGAGAGCCGGCAGTAGATGAGGAGACCTATAAAAAAATGCTATCCTATTATTATAAGAAGCAAGAAGAGGTGAAACAACTTGAGGATGATAATGAGGATCATTATATGAACTCTGCATGGGCAAACCCCAAGAACCTCAAGAACCAGCTCCACGGGCAAAACTCCGATATCAAATGGAAGCCTTTTAAATAAAAATCTTTCGTTTTATAGTCCATCTAAAAAAAATCTCGTTTGTTTTTTTTAAGAACCCTATTTATTCTGTTCGGCTGCTTCCTTGGCCTTCTTTTGTCTTTTGCCGTTGTATCTTTGGTTTGTTCTTTCAATTCTTAATTTTCTGTAGACTTTTTCCTTCGCAAGATCGGCAGTGGTCTTTGCGCTCACAGCCTTCACTCTTCTGCTCTTTGAAACAGGAGTCAAGCCCAAAACAACTCTTTCCTTCTTTTGTTGGGCCACAACCTTCTCCAAAGTCTCCTTGGCAGTATCAGCAACCAAGCCCTTCTTTGGCTTGTCAGTCTTTCTTGGGAACAAGATCAATTTGCTCACATAGGCTTGCAATCTTCTTTTATTTAATTCCAAGGATTCTTGGGATTTATTTCTTCTTCTATGGTCCACAGCAATTCCAATGCTTCTGGCAAAAGCTACTCCCAAATTAGCTTCTTTGATTTCTTGGAGTGTGAAGCCACGACCGGCTCTGACTTTGGTGTTATAACGAACGGTCTGACCACGGACCACAGGACGAAGAGATTCAGCTGGTCGGGGGAATTGCGCAGCAGCCTTTTCTTTACGATGAGTGAGACGTCTGAGTTTTCTTGCAGGTTGGTTGAACCAGGTTCTGATGTATTTTTGCCAATGCTTGCGCTGATGGACGTTTGGGATCACGTTGTTGTGCTTCATGGAGTTTGATGGTGGGGTTTGAAATTAAAGAAAATCTTTTAGGATGAGATTTTTATAAAAGGTTTAAGATTTAAACGATAAATAAAAAAAAATAAGTTTGAGTTTTTTTTGAAATATTTGACATATTTTTTGAAGAATAAAAAATTCAAATTGCTATATTACAAACTTTTCAAAGTTTATGAAAAAAAATTGTAAAAAAACAAACATCAGAATCCAAATATTTTTAAAATCAAAGTTGATTCTGGAAAAAACACTTATCTCGAAAAAGCATTTATTTATTACTATCGCTTATAACTAAACAATCCATTACTGGAAAATAGAAATGAAAAAATAAATTTTAATTTTAATTTCTTTAAATATAACAATGGAAAATCTACATATAACAAGAATTATCCATAGAAATTAAAAAATAAATTTTAATTTCTATAAAAATATAAAACAATGGAAAACCTAAATATCTCTAGAATTTTAAATATAAATAATAAAACAATGGAAAACCTCCATAGCTATAGAATTATCCCTCATTTCTTTAGAAATTATGAGAAAAATGATTGGTTGCTTCTGTCGATTTAAACTTCTTACAAGTCAAAATTCATAACAATATTCAACAAAACATCATCATTATATCTCTAAATGGAAGCCAGCGATGAGCAATTCCAACGTGACATGTCCCTTAGCAAGGGATGTTATGACACTATCAATTTGATTGAAGATGGCTACAAAATCATTGGAGAAGATAAATCTGAAAATGCCATTTTAATCATGGGGAACACAGGCGTTGGTAAGTCCTGTCTGGCCGCCTATCTGGCTGGATTGCCCTTAAAACCAGGTATTTCAAATGGAATCAAATGTTATCATCTTTTAAATCCATGTGGAACCACTGGGCTTAGGATCTCAGATGAAATGGACTCAGAAACCAAAATTCCTGTTAAACTCTATTTAAAAGATGGAGAAGTTATCAAGGTCATCATTTATGACCTTCCAGGCTTCAATGATACCGAACATCAACAAGAAATAGCTAATTCATTCTATATTCAACGCATATTTGAAACACGAGGAGGTGTAAAGATCCTTTTAGTTATCCCTGAATGCGATTTCAGACAAAAAGCGACGAATTTTGTCAGAACTATTGAACATTTCGCTAGAATGTTCAAGAAACCAGAAGTTTTGGCTAAAAGCATCACTTTGGTCATATCTAAAATTGACCTCAATAGGACATTGGCAAATATTCAAACAGATATTAAAAAGATCCTTGATGCCAATAAGTCAATGACTCCACAAGCAAGAACAATCATAGGATATTTATCCAAATCAATAGCTTTGTTCCCAGAACCCCCATTACCTCCAGAATATTCTCTAGAACATACGTCAATAAACCCAATTTTGCAAACTGTTGAAACAGACTCTTCTTTGAATAAAATGGAAAAAAGAGAATATTACGAACCAGAGTTTGGATCAATGAATGTAGTTGTTTCAGAAGAATGTAAAAAGGGTTTGGTTATCGAACTTTTTGGCCAAAGGAGTAAAGATTTGATCGTGAGTTTGACTAGCACTGCTTATCATGTTGAACAAATTTGCGGGCAAATCGCTAAAGAAACAAATAAAGTTGTCAAAGTCAATTCATATTTTAACAAGTTCCTTTCTTTAATTAAAGGTGAAGTTGAACAGAAGGTTGAATACAAAAATATGCTTAGTTTGAACAGTTTGGTGAGTTTCCGTAATTTTTTCACTACCATGCTAGACCAAAATCTCAGTACGCAAGATTTCATCGACAAATTCGAGAAACAAATAAATCCCTTGTTTGATGTTTTGAAGCAGTTTTTTGATCAAAATGGAAGTAATGAGCTGGAAATATTGCGATTTATTGTTAAGGAAAGGATGAAACACATTGAGTTCTTGGATAAATTATGTGATCAGAAAATTTAAAAAAAAAAAAAAAAACTAATGCCTTATAGAAAAGTTTTTGAGAGAGCCAGTGCAGCAGTTGACGAGGCCCAGAAGATTGGCGTCACTAATTTTAAAGTTGAGAGAACAAACATCAATCGTGATTATTTCATTGAAGCCATTGATTTGATGAAGATAACAGAGAATCAGCTAGGCAAACCTGAAATATTCTCTAAAGAGAAAGCCCTGGCATTCTATTGTATGGGCAATTTGGACTTCCAAAATAAAAAGATCGATGATTCAATAGATGAATGCCTAAATTCCATCAAATTGGAGCCAGATCCAATAAATAACAAGGAGACATATAATTTAATAAATGCAATCTGTTCAATTAACAGTGTTTTAATAGGAAAGGTGAAGAATGATGTCAGAATAATTGTTCAGCTCTTCACAATTAACGATGCGCTTTTTGACTGGACTTTGAACAATTTGCAACAAATCATCGTTAACTTTATGAACAAAAACATTAATGAAGTCAAATATCTTATGAATTTGGAATTCATTCTTACAAATCAAAAAAGTTTAGCCGATGTCAAAACTTACAAAGAAATCAATATCCTGGAAAAAGTAATAATTGAAATCTATAAACATTCAGGAGAAGAAGCACAAATCATCAAATTCCAGCAATTTTTCAATTATTTCAAAATAATTTGTGAGATTTATGTTTTGCAGGAATCTGCAAAGTCTAATGAATCTTTGAAAAAATGGCTATTGAAATTGGCACAAATAGACATTGAAACAGTTCTATTTAACAAAATCCAGAGTTTCTCAATACCCAAACTCCTGGAAGCCAAAGTGCCTATTCAAGAATATGAATTTTTCATCAATCTCTCTAAAAGTGATAAGATAAAAAATAAGGCTGGAGTTCTTTTTGGACAAGATCCTGGAGTTTTGAATGTGAGGATTCAAGCATATGAGACTTTAGCGGGCCAATTTTTGGTAATAAAAGAATTTGGAAAGTCCTTGGAGAATTATTTGAAGGCTTTGGAAGGAAATCCAAAATCAGAGATTTCCTTGAGGAAATTGGATGAACTTTATTTTCTTCAGCTGAATTCATTCAATTTGGCCTTGATTCCATTAGAAATCAAAAACACTCTCTTGGCCTTTAACATAACAGAGTTTGTCCGAGTGTTTAAGGTGTGCATTATTGAAGTGTTGAATGATTTTAAATTGAAAAATGGGGCAAGGAAACTATTCAGATTTTATGAGGAGAATAAGGATTTCTCAATGATATTTTATTTGCAAGACTTTAAAAGGATTTTTGCGATTTTTTCAAAAATCTCAGAAATAAAATCTTATGAGCCTTTATCCGAGATCTATGATGTCTTCAAATGCCAAATCAAAGAGCCTGAAGTTACACAATTTAATAAAAAAACCCCTTGTACAATTTGTGAGAATATACTTCAAAGCCAAACCACCTTATTGAGGATCGATGGAATGATTATTCAATATCAATATCTCATGAAATTGGCTCAAAATAATAAAGATTTATTGAAAAGTTGCTTTGAAGAAAGCGCTAATAATTTTTTTTATGGAAATAAAGACACTAACGATCAATTTCTTGAACAAAACATTTCGAATTTTGAGCTAAATGAACAATTGAAGGATGTGGATTATTATGAAAAAGTCTTAGGCTTAGTAGGTGGTTATGTGAAAAACATGAAATGTATGGCTTTGGCTTCCAATGCTTTCTTCAGAATAGGAGAAATTAAAGATGATCTTGGATGCTATGAAAAAGCAATTAATTTTGATAAAATTCTCAGAGATTTGAGTAAAGTTGATGATGATTCAAAGAAATTCTGTGCCAAAAATTCGAAAATTAGAAGAATTTATAATAATATGGCTTTCCATTACAAAAAGCGAGGAAATCTTGGAAAAGCTCTTGAATTCTTTGAATTAAGAGGCAACCATCAGGAGATTCAATATATTATAAAGGAAATTTTGAAAACTAATGAGAGTAATCCCACTGTTTTGGAGAAAATTGGTGACTATTATGTGACAAAAGGAATGGATGTTACTGCTTTAGATTATTATCATCAAGTTTATGGATTGATAGATGATCAGACCAAAATGGGAGAAATTATGGGAAAAGAGGTTCGGGCAGCGTGCATCATTGGAGAAAAGGGAAACAAAACACAGTCATTCATTGAAAAACAACAAATTTTGCAACAGGGATTTGATTTGGAGTTTGAAGGCGGGAAAGTCTTCAAAGATTGGAAAATTTGAAAATAAATAAATTGACACAAAATATAAATTAGAAAAAATGATACTAAAACAAAAACCTTCACCCACAATTTTTATTTTTTAAAAAAACATTCAAATGGGAATCGAAATAAAGGATAGAAATATAATAATTAAACTTCGAACACTTTTCTTCTGAGATAAAATATTAAAATAAATAAACCAACTCCTTGGGGAATGATGAAAATCTTGAAAGAATTTCCTGAATTTATTATAATGAAATTGAATATGAAAGTAATTTTTATAGTTTTTAAATTTTTTCCTCTGAGAAATGACTTTTATATTAAATTTGAGCTCTTAAAGTTGGAGCTAAATCCGATAAACAAATCATATTATTATAATTATTATTTTCCTTAATTATGGGTCCATGTGTCTCATCAAATGCAGGTGCCTGCTATTTGGCTACTCATCAGGTAGACAACTCTAACGATTTTGACGATGAGCCAATAGCAGCCTTTGTCAATCCTAAAGACCACATCAACGATTTTGATTGGGAGAACGACATAATCATGGATGTGCGGCCTCAAAAAAAGGGCATATTTATGAAACAATCCACTTCCGATCCAGACATTCCATTGCCAGTTGCTATCTCAATTAAAGTCAAAGACCGAAACCACCATCATCATGACAGCTTACCAATTGATATAGTTTGCGTAATAGATCATAGTGGAAGTATGAGTGGTGAGAAAATTGAGTTTGTTAAGGATGCTTTGAAGGATATGATGGAACTTTTGCATCATGAAGACAGGATTTGTTTCGTGGAGTTTGATAATAGAGTTAACAGGGTAACACCTTTGGTTAGGGCAACAAATGCAAATAAGAAGAGAATGGTGAAATTAATTAATGAAATTGAGGCTAATGGAGGAACGAATATTGATTTAGGGATGAGGAAAGCCTTCAATGTAATCAAAAATAGAAAATATAGGAATCCAGTTACAGGGATATTTTTGCTTTCTGATGGTTTGGACGAAGGGGCGGAATGGAGAGTTTCAAAATCTTTATCTGAATTCAATATTCCAGAATTCTTTGTGATAGATTGTTTTGGAATGGGGCATGAACATTGCCCAAAGTTGATGGTGGAAATCGCCAAACTTGAACATGGAGGATATTATAATATTGAGGAACATAATGAAGTTGATGAATGTTTTGTAGATGCTGTTGCGGGATTAATGAGTGTGGTAGCTGTGAATGTCATCCTTCAAGTTGAACAGATTGGAGCTATTCAGATGCAAAAGGGTTATGGAGATCATTGGGAGAAAGATGCAATGGGTAATAATGTGGTCTTAATGAATAATTTGCTTTGTGGAGGAGATAAGGATTTTATGGCGGAATTCGTTATGAATTACAAAATGGATTCATTAGAAACACCACAAATCAAAGTTAAATTCCAAGCCACAATTCCAGGAACGAATCAAGTGATCTATAAGGAAAAAACCATTAAATTACCAACTTTTGATGAATTTAATCAATACCAAGATTTAGAAGAAGATCCTGATGTCCTCGCCAATGTGCATAGAGTAAAAGCGGCTGAAGCCATATTAGCTTGTCATGACTTGAAGAAAGAAAAAAATCATGACAAAGCCTTGGACAATTTGCAGCAGATAATCGATGAAATTAATCGATGTCAGAAGTCTGACAAGGAACAAATGAAACATTTAATTCGGGATTTGAAGGAATGCATGACAGTTTTGAGTCTACACGAGAACCAATTCGAGAAGAAAAGGCATAAACTTGTGGAGAAAGGACATGCACATTTGAATCAGAAAAGTCATGGAGAAGCTCATGATGATGCTCATTCTAATCAGTTGCAGAAAAAACTCGTGAATTCAATGAAGAAAAAAAAAGGATTTGATTGATTAATGTTTAAAAAAAATTGTCATTTAAAAATAAATAAATTTTTTAGAGTTTTAATTAAAAAAAAAAATTAAAAAAAAGTTTTTTTTTGGAAAAATAAACCCAGAAAAAAAAATTTCTTAATTTTTTGCACTATATTGCAAAAATTATAAAAAAAACATAATGTCTGTGTTTTTTTAAAAAAATAAAATTAAAAAACCATTTGAAATTTTTTATTTTTTGTTCCCTTTTCTCGAAGGCATATTTTTACTTTGATTTCTTTGAAAAAACAGAGAATTTCGCTTGTGCCTTAGGTTTTTTGATTCGTGATAAAAAGCTGTAGATTGAAGGATTCGTTGAATGATACGGTCTTTTACTGAGGATCAAAGAATTAACTATGAAAACGCGAGAGGAAAGGTGTTTTTTATTGAATAATATAGGTGTTTTACTGTCAGAGTTAGGAAAATTAGAAAAATTTTACTGCAGGATTAGAAAAAAGGCCTGAAGACTTTGTAATTTAGCAGAATTCTATGGAAAATTGGGGATTTTAAGGATTCTTTCTCAATTCAAGTAGGCCCTCCCAAAATTCCAGAAATGCAACTCTTTACTTTGAAATAGATCTTTTGGAAATTTTAAATGAAAATCCATCCAAATGCTACCTCTCTTCCGAACAAAGACTTGAAAATGCCTTCCAATAAAATTCATGAGCAGGACACTTTCTTCAAGAAAGGCGATTTAGGAAAATATACGATATGATTTTGACTGCCTGGAGTCTGAGACACACACTTAAAGAATGCAAAATCAGCTATTTCGGAAATCTCACAGCTTTTTATATAAAAAAAGAAAACAGAAAGTGCCTAGAACCCGGATCCAAAAAAATGTAACGGATTTTTATAGAACGTGTGGCCTCTAGAAATTTCTTGATTTGAAAGTAGACTTCGAAGACATCTAATGTGGAAGGCTCTTCATTATAAGAACTCCAGATTCCATGATTCAAGAAGCAGACTTTCAGAAAAGCAATGGAACTGAAAGCGAAATCTCTGGAGCGAGGATGAGAACTTCACTTCAATACATATAAAACCTGTGTCTTTGTCAATGGTCAATTAAAGAGGTAATATCATTACTTCCAAAGAAACCAGTTTGTTGGACTGTTTTGGTGTTAGGATAGGATTCGAGTATTAAAATAAATTGGAAGCTAGAGAGAGATTTAAGGGGACAAAAGAAACAGATTAGCATTGTGAATTGTGAAGTTAGTAAAGGCGAATAATGCAGTTTTTTTTTTATTATTTAAGCAAGAAATTATTAGAGAAAAATTTAAAAAAGAACGTTAAAATTATAGTTTTCTTATAAAATTTAAATTTTTTCAAACCAAAACCTGAATTTCCATGGGCAACTGCACCGGTTGTGAAGACCAGCAGCTTCTTGAGCAGAGAAACGAAGTCTTCTTCGACAAAACGAAGAAACGTTGCAACGAGAACCTCAAGATCCTGCGTTCCAGCAAGAAATTCTCTCAAGAGAACAAAGAAAACAAGGAAAATCTCCAAGAGTCTACCAAAAAGGACCCACCCAAAGATTTTGCTAATACCAATGCCAATAATGCTAATAATGCCAATAATTCAAATAATGTCAATGCTTCTTCTTCAAAACCTCCTTTAAAACCTATGAGTCTTTCAGAAAAGTCCATGAATCTACCATCTTCCACGATGGAAACTCAAGAGAAATCGAAGAACAAATATGAACCTTCCATAACAAAAGAAAGTGAAAGACCAGTGATCCAAGTGGAATCAGAAGATCCTAATATCCCTAAACACCTACAAAGGCTAGAAGTGATGCCAAATTATCTCAATGAGAACACTCAAGCAGTTCTGGAGAAACTTGGAGGCTTCGTTTACGATGAGGAATCACAAGACTTGATCGATGAGTTCAAGGACCTGCCCTTTTACGGCCCAGTTGAAGTGGATGAAAATGCCATATATCACGGTCAATGGAAACAAGGTAAAAGACATGGTCGAGGCAAACAAATCTGGAGTGATGGATCTCAATATGAGGGTTATTGGTTCAATGATATGGCGAATATCAGAGGAAGATTGATTCATGTCGATGGAGATGTTTATGAAGGAGAATGGCTTGATGATAAGGCACATGGCAAAGGCATTTATATTCATAGGGATGGGGCTTCTTATGAAGGGGAATGGTATGAGGATAAACAACATGGTTATGGGATTGAGAAATGGATCGATAGTGCGAGTTATGAAGGAGATTATAACTTGGGGATGAAACATGGGAATGGGACCTTCATCTGGGCTGATGGATCTAGTTATTTAGGAGAATTTTTGAACAATAATATTCATGGAAAAGGAAGTTATAAATGGAGCGATGGAAGGGAATATACTGGGGATTGGAAAGAAAATAAAATGCATGGAAAAGGGGTATTTTCATGGCAAGATGGTAGAAGATATGAAGGTAATTATGCTGAGGATAAGAAATGCGGATATGGAGTGTTTTTCTGGCCAGATGGAAGGAGCTATAAGGGGAATTGGGAAGATGGGAAACAGAATGGGGTCGGGTTTTATTGCGGGAGCAATGGGGAAGAAAGGGAAGGATTATGGAAGAATGGAAGAATAGTGAAATGGACAAAGAAAAATTAATTATTTAGTCTTTTTCCTTATTGTTTTTTTTTTCTTATTTGTCATTTTTAAGGAAATTTAAAAGAAATTTATAATAGAAAAAAAATATTTTAAGAAATTATAGTGTTTGAATGCAAAAAAATTATTAATAATTTAAAGATGTTTTACGGAAAATAAGGAATGTAAACACAATCCTTCTAATATTCGAAATATCAATAATCGCTCATTTCATCAAACAGAAATCTTTTTGATGTAATAAACAATTTATAATGACTATATAATAACTCGAAGCAATACTAAGGTCCTTGATTTCAGAAGATCTCGCTTGGGTTTTTCCGGAGTATTGCCATGATAGGGGCAAAACCTATAAAATTCATAGTCTTAATAAAGATATATCCAGGAAGTCACAAGAAGAAGAAAAAAAAAGGAAAGAGAAAGAACTCTTGATTCTTTTATGATAACCATATTTTTGTTATATTTGTACACAATAATTTTTTCATAAATCAGTTCAAAATTAAATAAATAGTATTGTATTGTCAGCAATTTTTTTAAAAATAAGGACAAAAATGTTACTTTAAAATTTTCATACTAAAATAAGTTTCCTTCATATTTATCAAATAGATAAGGTTTTCTATAGAATAATTTGGCGCCAATCTGATATTTATTTTTTCTTCAAAAAGAGCTTATAACAACAAGAAAAAAATTTATAATAATTTTTTTTAAAATGAGTTCCTTTAATCATTATGGAAATTACGAATCATTTGAGAACTCGCTAGAGGATTTTAACTTAAATTCCTTGACACGAGAGGATTCTTTGAAACATGTCACAGGAAATCAAAATGATGAGATCAACGTGAACTACACACAGAAGGTTGATATAAATGAAGCCACTAAAGGTCATGAACAAATAACTACCATTAGGTTTGGTCATAACATTGGAGAAGGTCTCTCTCAAATCAAAGACATAATGATGACGGATCGAGATATCAAATTGATTTCCATACTTTTCTATGATCATGAAAAGCACAAGGTGATAAAAATCCAAGTCAAAAATGAAAAGAACCAAGCCCATAAAGCCCTCGTAGCCAAAATTCAAAAGAAGAAAATTTCAAAAAAAAAAAGACAGGAACCAACAGAAAAGAGGAACAACTATCAGAAAAATGGTCCTAAACTCTTTGGAAAAGCCATGATAGATTTTTTCTATGAAAGGGAAAATTACCCGATTCTAGAGAGTTTTATTAAGAAATATACTCTCAAACATCCAACTGTTTTTCTTGAAATCCAAGATTTGCATGATTGGATACAAAAACATTGTTTGACTGCATGTTTCAATAACATCCAGGCTTTTAGACAATTTTGGACAATCAAAGAAACTGGAAGTCAGAAAGAAGATTTTAAAGCTCTGACTTTCAGAGACGTTTGTCATCATTTCCTCAAAAATGAAGCTGCTAGATTGGTTTTCAACAAATGTTTTCGAAATGTAAATAAGAAAATGAAATTGGATAATGCTGCGGCATTTTTAGGAATTCTGCCAATTTTAATCAAGGGAGTGTTGAACCCACAAAATTTTCACTCTCTCAAATAAAACAATAAAATTAATAGGTGAAAAAAGCATAAATTTATAGAAATTAATGTTTCAATTTTTTTTTTTTTTTTTTTTGTGTTTCGGGATCGTCCCGAATTTATGTCTTAATTTAAAACTTTTTTCTTTTGCTTGATGCAA